>VFQM010000429.1_pt1 | contig 47281 bp, 52 predicted proteins | sample 3512391 | NCBI WGS metagenome assembly VFQM01 (sample SAMN10412369, study PRJNA504923) | tailings metagenome | isolation source: Replicate 1 from Balatoc abandoned mine | place: Philippines | reverse complement strand
TGGAGCTCAAGGGCCAGGCGCACGGCATCGCCGGCGAGGACGACATCGTGCGCACTTGGGAGGGCGTGGCCGGGTTCCTGCAGCGCCACCTGGCACCGTCGCCGGCCGCCGGCGGCGCGTCGCCCTGAGGCCGGCGGGTCGGCGCGCCCCGGTGCGGCCTCAGTGCGCGGCGGGCCGGCCGCGCAGCGCCGAGACCGCCTTGACGCCGGCCAGCACGACCGCGCCGGCGAGCACGCCGAACCCGGCCTCGGCCAGCATCCCCACCAGGATGCCCAGGCCGCCCGGCGGCGTGATCGCGGCGATGGCGTGGTGCACCGGGCCGATCGCATGCACGAGGATCGCGCCGCCGACCAGGAACATGGCGGCGGTGCCGGCCACCGACAGGAATTTCATCAGCCAGGGCGCCGCCACCAGGATGCCGCGGCCGAGCGCGCGCTTGCCGCGCACGAAGGCCGAGTCGCCGACGCGCCGGCTCAGGGCCAGGCCGGCGTCGTCGAGCTTGACGATGCCGGCGACCAGGCCATAGACGCCGACCGTCATCAGCGCCGCGATCGCGACCAGCACGCCCACCTGCACGCTGAAGGGCTTGTCCGCCACCGTGCCCAGCGTGATGACGATGATCTCGGCCGACAAGATGAAGTCGGTGCGCACCGCGCCCTTGATCTTGTCCTTCTCGTGCGCGACCAGGTCGATGGACGCGTCGGCGACGGCCTGCACCAGCGCCTCCTGCTCAGCCGCCTTCGCCGCCTTCGGGACGAGGAACTTGTGCACCAGCTTTTCGACGCCCTCGAAGCAGAGGAAGGCACCGCCGACCATCATCAGCGGCGTGATCAGCGGGATGGACCAGCCGCGCGCGTGCAGCCAGGCCTCGAGCGCGGCGATGGCCAGCGCCGCGGGCACCAGGATGGCCTTGTTCACCACCGAGCCCTTGGCCACGGCCCAGACCACCGGCAGCTCGCGGTCGGGCTGCACGCCGGTGACCTGCTGGGCGTTGAGCGCGAGGTCGTCGCCGAGCACGCCGGCGGTCTTCTTGGTGGCGACCTTGGTCATCACCGACACGTCGTCGAGCACGGTGGCGATGTCGTCGAGCAGGGCGAGCAGGCTGGAGGCCATGGACGGGTCCGGGGTGGGGGCGGGCGGATTCTCGCATCCGCGGGCGTGGCGGCGGAACGGCGCCGTGGCACACTCGGCCGCGGGGAGGACACCACATGAGCCGACTGCCGCTGCTTGCCCTGGGCCTGCTGGCCATCGCCAGCGCCCGCGCCGAGGTGAAGGACGCCACGCCGCAAGGCTTCACGATCGAGAACAGCGTCGAGGTGCCCGTGGACCGCGAGGCGGCCTGGGACGCCCTGGTGGGCGACATCGACGCCTGGTGGCCGCGCGACCACACCTGGTGGGGCGCGGAATCGAAGCTGTCGATCACCGCCCGCGCGGGGGGCTGCTTCTGCGAGAAGGCGCCCGGCGGGCGACAGGCCGAACACCTGCGCGTGGCTTTCGTGGATCCGGGCCGCACGTTGCGCATGACCGGCGGCCTGGGCCCGCTGCAGGGCATGGGCCTGCACGGTGCGCTCGAGTTCCGGCTCGCGGAGGCCGGCCCCGGGCGGACGCGCATCACGCTCTGGTACCGCGTCGGCGGCTACACGCCCGACGACCTGTCGAAATTCGCGCCCGTGGTCGATCGCGTGCAGGGCCTGCAGTTGGGCGGCCTGGCCCGGTACCTGGGCCCGGTGCCGGCGGCGGCCGAAGAAGAGCGCTGAGCCCGCGCGCCAGTGGGCGCGCTCGCGCGGCGATGCCTCAGCCGGTCCGACGACGCGGCAGCGTGAGCGCGATGCCGCCGAGCACGGCCGCCGCGGCCAGCGCCCAGCGCAGGCCGATCATTTCGCCCAGCAGCGGCCAGGCGAGCAGGGCCGTGATCACCGGCACCGCGAGCTGGGTGCTGCCCGCGGCCTGCGGTGTCAGCCCACGCAGGGCGGCGTACCAGACCGCGTAACCCAGGCCCGAACACAGGGCGCCCGAGGCCAGCGCATAGGCGAGGCCCGCGGCCTCGATGGGCGCCGGGCCGCCGGGACCGTGCAGCGCGAACAGGCCCAGCCCCAGGGCCAGGGGCGCGGCGCGGACGAAGTTGCCGGCGGTGGCGCGCAGCGGATCGCCGGCCCGGCGCCCGCGCAGGGTGTAGGCCGCCCAGGCCAGGCCCGCCAGCAGCATCAGCGCGGCGGCGCCCGGCGGCGGTGCGTCGAGGCCCGGCCAGAGCAGCCAGGCCACGCCGGCCAGCGCCAGGCCCAGGCCGGCCGCCTGCCGGGCGCTCCAGCGCGTGCCCGCCCACAGCCCGCCCAGCAGCATGCCCGCCTGCACCGCGGCGAACAGCAGCAGGGCACCGGTGGCCGCGCCCAGCGAGACATAGGCCCAGGAAAACGCAGCCGCATACACGAACAGCGCCAGGGCCGAGCCCGGATCCCCCGGCCGCCGCCCCTGCGCATCGCGGCGGAACCAGGGCGTGAGCACCATCCCGCCCGCCAGCAGGCGCCAGGCGGTGAACATCGCCGGGTCGGTGCCGCCGTCGGCGAGGGCCAGGCGGCAGAGCAGGGAATTGCCGGCGAAGGCCAGCAGGGCGAGGGCGGTGAGCAGGGCGAAACGGGCGGGGCCGGGCATGCCCGGATTGTCGCAGGCCCGGGTCGCGGCGTGGGCTCGGCTAGAATGCGCGCCATGGCGATCCTGCTGATGAACCTGCGCGACGTGCCCGAGGACGAACTCGAGGCGGTGCGCGCCGTGCTCGACGAGGCCGGCGTGGACTACTACGAGACCAAACCCAGCCTCTGGGGCGTGTCCGGCGGCGGCGTCTGGCTGCGCGACGCCGGCGACGAGGCCCGGGCCCGCACGCTGATGCAGGACTTCCAGCGCGGCCGCGCCGAGCAGGCCCGCGCCGCGCGCGCCCGCGGCGAACGTGAATCGCCCTGGCGCGAGCGCCCGCTGCAGAGCGCGGCCGCCCTGCTGGGCGTGCTCATCATGCTCGCGCTGAGCACGCTGCCCTTCCTGTTCTGGAACCGCTGAGCGGCCGATGCGCACGCTGATGGCCCTGTTCGCGGCGCTGCTGGTCGGCCTCAACACCGTGGCGCACGGCGGCACGCTGCTGGCCGTCGCCCTGCTCAAGGCGCTGCTGCCCCAGGCCTGGCGCACCGGTCCGGACCGCTGGCTGGTCGGGCTGGCCGAGCGCTGGATCGCGGTCAACAGCGCGCTGATCGACCGCTTCACGCACACGCGCTTCCTCGTCGAGGGCGGCGAGGGCCTGCGCTACGACGCGCGCTACCTGGTGCTGTCCAACCACCGCAGCTGGGTGGACATCCCGGTGCTGCAGAAGGTGCTCAACCGGCGCATCCCGTTCCTGCGCTTCTTCCTCAAGCACACCCTGTTCTGGGTGCCGCTGCTGGGCCTGTGCTGGTGGGCGCTGGATTTCCCCTTCATGCGCCGGCACACGCGCGAGCAGATCGCGCGCCGGCCGGAACTGGCCGGCCGCGACCTCGAGGCCACGCGCAAGGCCTGCCGGCGCTTCCGGCGCATGCCGGTGTCGGTGATGAACTTCGTCGAGGGCACGCGCTTCACGCCGGACAAGCAGGCGGCGGGTGGCGGCGACTACCGGCACCTGCTTCGGCCCAAGGCCGGTGGCACGGCCTTCGTGCTGGGCGCGATGGGCGACGTGCTCGACGCGGTGCTCGACGTGACCCTGCACTACGACCCGCCGCGCCCCACGCTGGCCGACCTGTTCTCCGACCGCGTGCGCACCGTGCGCGTGCACCTGCAGTTGCGGCCGCTGCCGGAAGGCGCGGCGGGCTCGGACTACGAAGGCGACCCGGACTTCCGCGCCCGCTTCCAGGCCTGGCTCAACGCGGTGTGGGCGGAGAAGGACGCGCGGCTGGAGGCCTGGTCCGGGCAGGACGCGCGCCGCGGCTGAGCGCCGCGTCAGATCCCGGGCTCAGAGGCGGTCGGCGGCGAAGGTGTCGCAGCGGCCGGGATCGCCGCTCTCGAAGCCGGCCCGGAACCAGCGCACGCGCTGTTCGGCGCTGCCGTGGCTGAAGCTGTCGGGCACCACCGTGCCCTGGGACTGCCGCTGCAGGGTGTCGTCGCCGATGGCGGTGGCGGTGGCCAGCGCCTCCTCCAGGTCGCCGGCCTCGAGCCAGGCGTGGCGGCGCTGCGCATGGTGCGCCCACAGGCCGGCGTAGCAGTCGGCCTGCAGTTCCTGGCGCACCAGCAGGCCGCCGTCGCCCTCGACGCGTTCGCCGCGCCGGCGCGCTTCGTTCACCCTCGCCGAGATGCCGGTCAGCGTCTGCACGTGGTGGCCGACTTCGTGGGCGATGACGTAGGCCTCGGCGAAATCACCGCCGCCGCCCAGGCGCCGCGCCATCTCGTCGAAGAAGCCCAGGTCTATGTAGACCTTGCGGTCGCCCGGGCAATAGAACGGCCCGACCGCCGAGGTCGCGCCGCCGCAGGCCGACTGCACCGCGCCGGTGAACAGCACGAGGGTGGGTGGCTGGTAGGCCGAGCCGCTGGCCTCGAACACCTGCGCCCAGACGTCCTCGGTTTCGCCCAGGATGGCGGCGACGAACTGCGCGGCCTCGTCGTCGCCCGCCGGCGCGGTGGCCGGGCCGGGCGCCTGCGCGGAGGGCGCGCCCTGCTGGATATCGGCCACCAGGCCGAGCATTTCCATCGGGTTCTTGCCCAGCAGCAGGCCGATCACCACCACGGCGGCGATGCCGCCCAGGCCGAGCTTCATGCCGCCGCCGCCCGGGCCCCGGCCCCGGCGGTCCTCGACGTTGCCGCTGCGTCTTGCGCTGCGCCACTTCATGCCCGGCTCCCCGCTCGATGGCCCGTGGCGATTGAACCGCAATTCGGGCGCGGGCGCGACCGGCGCCGCGCCCGGGTTCAGCGGCCCTCGCGCAGGGCGCGCAGCAGGGACTGGCCGGCGCGGCCGTCGGCCTCGCGGCCCAGGCGGGCCTGCTCGAGGCGGATGGCGGTGCGGGAGCGTTCGCCGAGCAGGCCGTCGATCTCACCGATGTCGTGGCCGCGGGCGGCCAGGAGGGTCTGCAGTTCGCGGCGTTCGGCGCGGGACAGGCCCGGGTCGTCGGTGGGCCAGGCGGCCTGCAGGCCGGGGGCGCCGCGGAGCGCATCGGACAGCAGTGCGATCGCCAGTGCATAACTCTCGGCGGCGTTGTAGGAAAAAATCGCGTCGTAGTTGCGGAAAACCAGGAAGGCCGGGCCGGCGCGGCCGGCCGGCAGCAGCAGGGCCGCCGGCCGGTCGTCGGCGGGCAGGGCGCCGCCGTCGATGCGCACGATGCCGGCCGCGCGCCAGGACGACAGCGGGCGGCGCTGGGTGCGGCCCGTGGCGGGCAGCGCCCCGCCGGCGGGCAGCCGGACTTCGTGGCCCCAGGCCTGGCCGCTGCGCCAGCCGGCCTTGCGCAGGTAGTTCGCGGTCGAGGCCAGGGCATCGGGAATGCTGCCGACCAGGTCGCGCCTGCCGTCGCCGTCGCCATCCACCGCGATGCGTGCGTAGGTCGAGGGCATGAACTGGGTGTGGCCGAAGGCGCCGGCCCAGGAGCCGACCAGGCCCTCGGCCTGCAGGTCGCCGCGGCCGATGAGCTTCAACAGCGCGAACAGCTCGCCGCGGAAGAAGGCCTGGCGGCGGCCGTGGCAGGACAGCGTGGCCAGCGCATCGAGCAGGGGCTTGCGGCCGAAGACGCGGCCGTAGTCGCTCTCCACGCCCCAGACCGCGACTATCGTCGCCGCGTCCACGCCGGACTCGCGCTCGAGCCGGGCCAGCAGGTCCGCGTGTTCGGCGAGACGGGCGCGGCCATCGGCGATGCGCTCGGCATCCACCAGGCCGGCAAGGTAGTCCCAGATCGGCGTGCGGAATTCCGGCTGGTGGTCCAGGGCCTGCAGCACGCTGTCGTCGCGGCGGCGGCCGCGGGTGTGCTCGTCCCAGGTGGCGGCGGGAACGCCGGCAGCGAGGGCCGTCGCGCGCAGGCCATCGAGACAGCCATCCAGGCGCGGGCCGGCGGAGGCGGGCGAGGGTGCGTCGATCGGCGGCACCGGGGCCGGCGCCTGCGCGACCGCGGCCCGCGGGTCGGGCGCGGTCGTGGCCGCGGCCACCGCGGCGGTGGCGGCGGGAGCGAGCGCGAAGGCCAGGAGCAGGACGGCGAGGGGCGCGGGCAGGGGCAAGCGGGCGGAGGCAGGCGTCATGGCGCGCACTGTGCCACCGCCGCGCTGAATCGTCGCCGGGGCGTATGCTGGCGGCCGACCCTGCCGACGGAGCCCGCATGATCCGCGTCCACCACCTCGAACACTCCCGCTCGCAGCGCGTGCTGTGGCTGCTGGAAGAGCTTGGCCTGCCCTACGAGGTGGTGCGCTACGCCCGCGACCCGAAAACCATGCTCGCGCCGCCGGCCCTGCGCGCGATCCATCCGCTGGGCAAGTCGCCGGTGGTCGAGGCCGATGGCGAGGTGCTGGCCGAGTCGGGTTTCATCCTCGAGACCCTGGCCGAGCGCCACGGCGCCGGCCGGCTCGCGCCGGCGCCCGGCACGCCGGCCTGGTCGCGCTACCGCTACTGGCTGCACTACGCCGAAGGCTCGGCGATGCCGCCGCTGCTGCTGGCCCTGGTGTTCTCGAAGGTGCGCCGGGCGCCGCTGCTGGTGCGGCCGGTTGCGAACGCCATCGCCGACAAGGTGATGTCCGGCTTCGTGACGCCGCAGCTTCGCACCCACTTCGGATACCTCGAGGCGGAGCTGTCGCGCGTCGAGTGGTTCGCCGGCGACGACTTCAGCGCCGCCGACATCGCGATGAGTTTCCCGGTCGAGGCCGCCGCCGCGCGCGGCGTGGTGGGCGCCGCGCACCCGCGCCTGCGCGCCTGGCTCGACCGCATCCACGCCCGACCCGCCTGGCGGCGCGCGCTGGCCGCCGGCGGGCCGTATTCGCTGCTGAGCTGACCCGAGGAGGATTCGCCATGCGCCTGACCGCCGCCCTGCTGTGCCTGCTGCCCCTGGCCGTCGCCGCGGAAGAGCCCGCGCCCGATGCCGCGACCCTGGCCTTCGCCGACAAGGTCGAGGCCTGCGAGGCGGCCACGCACAGCGGCCCGCACCCCTTCGTGCGCGGCTTCACCATCGAGCACACGCTCTCGGGTCCGCGCGAGGACGGCCGCTGCGCCTACGCGCAGACGATGCCCGGCAACATGCGCATGGAATGCGCCTTCGACGAGGCGGGCCGACGGGGCTTCGCCGAGGAGTTCCGCGAACAGGCGCACGGCCGCATGAGCGGCGGCACCGGCCAGGCGGACCCTTGGAACAAGGATTGCGAGCTGGTGCTGCCCGACGGCAAGCGCCAGCCCATGGGCGGCTGAGCCTCGCTCAGCGCGCCAGGCCGCGCAGCCAGCGGATCAGGTCGCGCGACAGCTGGGACAGCGGGCGGTCGAGCGCGCTGCGCCGGCGGATGCGGTCGCTGGGCCGGCGCCGGTGCCGGACCGGCGCTCGCCGGCCGCGCTCCGGCGGCGGTAGGAACAGGGCGCGCATGGCTCAGGCGCGCCGCGGGCCGGCGAGCGGCGCGACCTGCGCCAGTTCGCGGCGGCGCTTGATCTCGGCGTCCAGGCGGCGGTACTCGGCGCTGCCGATGCGGCCCTCCATGACCAGCTCCCAGAGCTGGATGGCGAGTTCGTCGTCGACGACCTGGCGGGTGGGGAAGGGGATGACGGTGCCCATGGCGTGCTCCCATGCAGGGGGGTTGGGGTGGCTTGCACGGAAGGGGCTGCATATTCCGTGCCACCGGCTCCGCGGGGCGGCGGGCCCAGGAAACAACGCCCCGGTCCTGCCAACCCGGTCACCCTTCACGCCCGCCGCACCCCCAGATCTTGGGGTCGCGTCCATGCCCGGCCCCGGGGCGCGGGTGACACTGCCCCCCCGCCATGACAGGATGCGCGGCCTTTTCTGACGCGGCGCGGCACCCGGCGACCCTTCCCATGCGAGTCAACAAGTACATCAGCGATACCGGGTTCTGCTCCCGCCGGGACGCCGACCGGCTGGTCGAGGAGGGCCGGGTGACCATCAACGGCCTGCGCGCCGAGGTCGGCGCCGAGGTCGCGGACGGCGACGCGGTCGAGGTGGACGGCCAGCCGCTGCGCAAGCGCGTGGTCAAGCCGGGCAAGCGCCGCCACGTCTACATCGTGCTCAACAAGCCGGTCGGCGTGACCTGCACCACCGACACCTCGGTGAACGGCAACATCGTCGACTTCGTCGGCCACGAGCAGCGCATCTTCCCGATCGGGCGCCTGGACAAGGACAGCGAGGGCCTGATCCTGCTGACCAGCAACGGCGACATCGTCAACCGCATCCTGCGCGCCGAGGAAAAGAAGGAGAAGGAATACCTGGTGGCGGTGAACCACCCGGTGACCGACGAATTCCTGCGCGGCATGGCCAAGGGCGTGCGCGTGCACGGCGAGATGACGCTGCCCTGCCGCACGCGCAAGCACGGCAAGTTCGGCTTCTCGATCATCCTCACCCAGGGCCTGAACCGGCAGATCCGCCTGATGGCCTCGGCCTTCGGCTACCGGGTCAAGCAGCTGATGCGCGTGCGCATCGCCAACATCACCCTGGGTGCGCTCAAGCCGGGGCGCTGGCGCAACCTCACCGACGCCGAGCTCAAGGCCCTGCTGCCGGGCCACGAGGACTGGTGAGCCTGCTACCCTCCGGCGCGACCCCGCCGCGCACGCCCACGCACGACACCGACATGACTCCGATGCTTCGCACGCCCCGCCTGCTGCTGGCCCTTTTGCTGGCCACCGCGCCCGCCCTGGCCGTGGACCCGATCCGCGCCCCCGCGCCGCTCGACGCGCCGCCAGCCAACGCCACCGAGACCGCGAGCGGCATGGCCTTCGTCGTGCTCAAGCCGGCGCCGGCACCGCAGCGCACCGTTGGCCCGACCTTCGTGCAGTACCTGGCCGACGGCTGGAGCGCCGACGGGGTGACGCGCGCCAATTCGCGCCAGGAAGGCCCGCAGGTCGCGTCCATCCGCCGGCTCGCCGTCGAGCAGCCCGGCCTCGCGCGCGCCCTGATGAGCACGCCGGTGGGCGAGACCCGGCGCTGGTGGATCCAGCCCGAGCGCCTCAAGCCGGGCTACGCCGGCATGCCCGACCTGCCGCATGTGTTCGACCTGACCGTGCTGGGCGAAGTGGATCCGGTGGCCGCGCCGGCCGACGTCGCGGCGCCGCCGGCCGATGCCATCCGCACCGGCAGCGGCCTGGCCTACAAGGTGATCAAGGCCGGCCCCGGCGGCGACAAGCCCGGCGCGGACAGCACCATCGTCATCCACTACACCGGCTGGACCGCCGACGGGCGCGTCTTCGACAGCTCGGTGCTGCGCGACCAGCAGGCGATCTTCCCGCTCGCCCAGCTCATCCCGGGCTGGCAGGAAGGCGTGCGCCTGATGTCGCCCGGCGACACCTACCGCTTCTGGATCCCGGGCAACCTTGCCTACGACAGCGACCCCAACCCGCAGTCGCCCAAGGGCATGCTGGTGTTCGACGTGACCCTGTTCGGCTTCGAGGGCTGAGGCCCGCGCCACGCCGGCCCGGGCTCAGCCCGGCGGCCGCCGCCCCGCGAGCCAGGCGCTGGCCGCGCGGCCGGCGACCACGCCGCTGGCGAAACTGGCGGTGAGCAGGTAGCCGCCGGTCGGCGCCTCCCAGTCCAGCATTTCGCCTGCGCAGAACACACCCGGGCGGGCGCGCAGCATCAGCTGCCCGTCCAGCGCCTCCAGGCGCACGCCGCCGGCGCTGCTGATCGCCTCGGCGATGGGGCGCGGCGCGAGCAGCGTGACCGGCAGGGCTTTCGCCGCCGCGGCGACGCGGGTGGGATCGCCCATCGCGTCCTTGCCCACCACTTCGAACAGCAGGCCGGCCTGCACGCCGTCGAGGCCGGCCTTGCGGCGCAGGTGTTCGGACAGGCTGCGTTTGCCGCGTGGCGCCGACAGCGCACGCTCGAGGAATTCACGCGAGTGGCCGGGCACGAGGTCGAGCCAGAGCACGGCCCGGCCGTCGCGCACGATCGCCTCGCGCAGCTCGGCCGAGAGCGCATACACCAGGCTGCCCTCCAGGCCGGTGGCGGTGGCCACCATTTCGCCCTGCCGCCAGGGGCCGGGCGTGCCGCCGGCATCGAGCGCGGCGCGCACGGGCTTGATCGGCGCGCCGGCGAAGCGCCGCGCGAACAGCTCGCTCCAGCCGGCATCGAAGCCGCAATTGGCCGGCTGCAGCGGCGCGACCTCCACGCCCGCGGCCTGCAGGGGCGCGACCCAGGCGCCGTCCGAACCCAGCTCGGGCCAGCTGCCGCCGCCCATCGCCAGCACGGTCGCCGCCGCGCGGAACCGGTGTTCGCCCGCGGGCGTGTCGAAGCGCAGCGCCTCGCCCTCGAAACCGAGCCAGCGGTGGTGGACGTGGAAGCGCACGCCCTGGTCGCGCAGGCGGCGCACCCAGCCGCGCAGCAGCGGCGCGGCCTTGAGGTCGGTGGGGAAGACGCGGCCGGAGCTGCCGACGAAGGTTTCCACGCCCAGCCCGCGGGCCCAGGCGCGCAGCGCGCCGGCATCGAAGGTGGCCAGCCAGCGGCCGACCTCGGGCGCGCGGCCGCGGTAGCGCGATACGAAGGCGGGCGCGGCTTCGCCATGGGTGAGGTTGAGGCCGCCCTTGCCGGCGATCAGGAACTTGCGCCCGACCGAGCCCTTGGCTTCGAACAGGTCCACGGCGTGGCCGGCGGCGCGGGCGATTTCGGCGGCCATCAGGCCGGCGGGGCCGCCGCCGACGATGGCGAGGCCGGGCAGGGCGGTCTCGGGCATGCCGCGATTGTCGCATGCGTCGCCTCATCGGCTAGGCTGCGCCTTCCCTTCGCCGCAACGCCGCCATGCCCTACACGCCGATCGTCGCCACCCTTGGTTACGTGCTCTCGCCCGACGGCCGCCGCTGCTTGATGGTCCATCGCAACGCCCGCGCCGGCGACCATCACCTGGGCAAGTACAACGGCCTGGGCGGCAAGCTGGAGCCGGACGAGGACGTGATGGCCGGCATGCGCCGCGAGATCCGCGAGGAGGCCGGCATCGAATGCGAAGCGATGCAGCTGCGCGGCACGATCAGCTGGCCCGGGTTCGGCAAGCAGGGCGAGGACTGGCTGGGCTTCCTGTTCCTGGTCACCGCGTATTCGGGCGAACCGCCGGCGGCCAATGTCGAGGGCGAACTCGAATGGGTGCCGGTGGACCGGCTGGACCAGCTGCCGCTCTGGGAGGGTGACCGGCATTTCCTGCCCCTGGTCTTCGATGGCGACCCGCGTCCCTTCCACGGCGTGATGCCCTACCGCAGCGGCCGGATGGTGTCGTGGTCCTATTCCCGGTGAACGTGCAGACAAAAGCAGGCAATTGGGCGGCGATCAGCCTGTAACGCCTGTTTGAAACGAACGGGCCATTGAATAACCTTATTTTTACGCCCTGCCACGTATCCTTGCCGGGCGTCAAACGGCCCGTCCGGGCCGCCTGCTTCGCAATCCTTCGCGATCGCCGCCCCTCCCGGGGCTACCGTCGCCCGGCCTGGGCACGGGACGACCGCGCTGTCCGTCCTTACACGCCAAGGAGCGCCGCATGACCGATACCACCAGCAACCTCTCCGACCTGATCGAAATCAGCGAAGACGGATTCGCGTTCTACGAGGAAGCGGCGCAGAAGGTGAAGGACAAGAAACTCTCGAGCCTGTTCGCCAAGCTGGCGAAGGTGAAGTCGGACCTGGTGAACGAACTCTCGGGCGAAGTGAAGGCCCCGGCCAAGAAGCGCAGCCGCGCCCCGGCCCGCAAGGCCAGCAGCCTGGGCGACCTGAGCCAGGCCTACGACGGCCTGCGCAAGCAGGCGCCGGCCGCCCCCGCCGAGCGCTACCAGCGCATGGCCGAGGTCGAGGGCCAGCTGCAGCTGACCTTCCAGAAGGTCGTGCTCGACCGCGAGCAGAGCTTCGTCGTGCGCGTGCTGGCCAAGCAGTACGTCAGCAAGGCCGAGGTCCTGAACAAGGAACTGCGCGCGGTCCAGCGCGGCGCCTGAAAATGTGAAAAGCCTGCCACGGATGAACACGGATAAAGGCGGATAAGAGCAAGACCTCACTTGACCGATCGGAAGGCGAAGTAAAGGGAGCAGCGCAGGCGGCTCCCTTTTCTTTTTGTCCACGTTGACCGGCTCTTATCCGCCTTTATCCGTGTTCATCCGTGGCCAAAGAGAAACCGCCCGGCACGAGACCGGGCGGCTTCCGACAGCGAGTGCGGCGGTTACTGGCCGGCGTCGCCGCCCGGGGCCAGGCCGCGGCGCTTGAGCAGCGGGCCGACCTCCGGGTCGCGGCCGCGGAAGTCGCGGAACAGCTGCATCGCATCCACGCTGCCGCCCTTGCTGAGCAGGGTCGCGCGGAAGTGGTCGCCGTTGGCGCGGGTCAGGCCGCCGTTCTCCTTGAACCACTCCACCGACTCCGCGTCCAGCACCTCGGACCACAGGTAGGCGTAGTAGCCCGCCGAGTAGCCGCCCATGATGTGCGAGAAGTAGGTGCTGCGGTAACGCGGCGGCACCGGCGCGTAGTCGAGGCCGGCGGCCTTGAGCGCCTGCGCCTCGAAGGCCAGCGTGTCCTGCGACACGTTGCCGGCGGTCTGCTGGTGGATGGCCTGGTCGAGCATGGCCGCGGCCAGGTACTCGGTGGTGGCGTGGCCCTGGCCGTACTGCTCGGCGGCCATCACCTTGTCCAGCAGGGCCTGCGGGATCGGCTCGCCGGTCTGGTAGTGCTTGGCGTAGTTGGCCAGCACCGAGGGCCAGGTCGCCCACATCTCGTTGACCTGCGACGGGTACTCGACGAAGTCGCGCGGCACGCTGGTGCCGGCGAACTGCGGGTACTTCACGTTCGAGAACAGGCCATGCAGGGCGTGGCCGAACTCATGGAACATCGTGGTGACCTCGTCGAAGGTCAGCAGGGTCGGCTGGCCGTCGGCCGGCTTGGGGATGTTGAGGTGGTTGGCGACCACCGGCTGGGTGCCGGTGATGGCGTTCTGCGGCACGTAGGCGTTCATCCAGGCGCCGCCGCGCTTGCTGGCGCGGGCGTAGAAGTCGCCGTAGAACAGGCCCAGCGGTTTGCCGTCGGCCTCGAACACCTCCCACACGCGCACGTCGGGGTGGTAGACGGGCAGGTCGGTACGCTCCTTGAAGCTCAGCCCGTAGAGCTGGCCGGCGGCGTGGAAGACGCCGTTGACCAGGACGCTGTCGATCTCGAAGTAGGGACGCAGCTGCGACTCGTCGAAGTCGTACTTCTGCTTGCGCACCTTCTCGGCGTAGAAGGCCCAGTCGGCGGCCTCGAGCTGGAAGCCACCGCCCTCGGCGTCGATGATCGCCTGCATCTCGGCGGCCTCGCGGCGGGCGTTGGCGACGGCGGCCGGGGCCAGGTCGGCCATCAGCTTGTTGACCGCGGCCACGGTGCCGGCGGTCTCGTCCTCGAGGATGTAGTCGGCATGGGTGGCGTAGCCGAGCAGCTTGGCGCGCTCGGCGCGCAGGGTGGCCACGCGGGCGACGATCCCGCGGTTGTCGAACTCGTTGCCGCGGGCGCCGCGCTCGAGCGAGGCGGCCATGATCTTCTGGCGCAGCTCGCGGTTGGTCAGCGAGGCGAGCGGCGGCTGGCCCGAGGTGTTCTGCAGGGCGATCAGCCACTTGCCTTCCTGGCCGGCGGCCTTGGCGGCCTCGGCGGCGGCGGTGATGGCTTCGGCCGACAGGCCGTCGAGCTGGGCGACGTCCTCGACCAGCACGCCCGAGGCGTTCACTTCCTTGAGCACGTTCTGGCTGAAGGTGGTGGCCAGGGAGGCCAGCTCGGCGTTCATGCCCTTGAGCGTCTCCTTGTCGGCGTCGGAGAGCTTGGCGCCGGCGCGCACGAAGTCGATGTAGTAGCGCTCGAGCAGGCGGGCCGACTCGGCGTCCAGGCCCAGGGTGTCGCGCTGGTCGTACAGGGACTGGATGCGGGCGAACAGCTTGGCGTCGAGCAGGATCGCGTCCTGGTGGGCGGCGAACTTCGGCGCCATCTCGGCCTGCACGGCCTGGATCTGCGGGTTGGTGTGGGCGCCGGCCAGGTTGCCGAACACCGCGGCGGTGCGGTTGAGCAGGGCGCCGGTCTTCTCCATCGCGACGATGGTGTTCTCGAAGCTCGGGGCCTCGGGGTTGTTGGCGATCGCGTCGATCTCGGCGCGCTGCTCCTCCATGCCGCGGGTCAGGGCCGGGGCGTAGTGCTCGTCCTTGATCTTGTCGAAGGCCGGGGCCTGGTAGGGCAGGGTGCTCGGGGCGAAGAAGGGATTCTCGGCCTGGGCGGCGGCGTCGCCGGCCGGGGCGGCGGTGCCGGCGGTCTCGGCCGGGGTGGCCTCGTCGGTCTTGCTGCAGGCGGCCAGGGACAGGCCAAGCGCCAGCGTGATCGCGGCGGCGAGGGTATTGCGTGCGGACATGGGAGGCCTCGGGGTTCGGTGGGCGGAACGGCCGCCAAGGCTACCCCATCCGGCCGTGGCGGCCCCATGACGAAAGGCAGGGGTCGTGATGCGCCGCCCACGCCGCCTGCGCTAGTCTCGCGCCATCCCCGACGGAGCCCCGCCATGACCACCGCCTTCGACTTCTCGGCCACCACCCTCGACGGCCAGGACCAGGCCCTGGCCGCCTATCGCGGCAAGGTGCTGCTGGTGGTCAACACCGCCTCCAAGTGCGGCTTCACCCCGCAGTACACCGGCCTGGAGGCGCTGTGGCGCAAGTACGGCGACCGCGGCCTGGTGGTGCTGGGCTTCCCCTGCGACCAGTTCGGCCACCAGGAGCCCGGCGACGCCGAGGAGATCCGCAACTTCTGTTCGCTCACCTACGACGTCAGCTTCCCGATGTTCGGCAAGGTCGAGGTCAACGGCGGCGGCGCCCACCCGCTGTTCAAGTGGCTCAAGGAAGAAAAGAGCGGCCTGCTGGGCATCGGCGCGATCAAGTGGAACTTCACCAAGTTCCTGGTCGGCCGCGACGGCAAGGTCATCAAGCGCTACGCGCCGACCGACAAGCCCGAGTCCCTGGCCGCCGACATCGAGAAGGCGCTGGGCTGAGCCCGGGGCTACTTCTCGACGAAGGCCCGCTCGAACACGTAGTGGCCGGGCGTGCCGATGCGCGGCGCGGCCGTGAAGCCGCGGCCGTCGAGGATGGCGCGGAAGTCGGCCAGCATCTGCGGGCTGCCGCAGATCATGGCGCGGTCGTGCGCCGGGTCCAGCGCGTCGAGCCCGAGGTCGGCGGCCATCCGGCCCGAATCCAGCAGGGTGGTGAGGCGGCCGGGGTTGCGGAAGGCCTCGCGGCTGACCGCCGGGTAGTAGAGCAGCTGTTTCGCGATAACCTCGCCCAGGTATTCGTGGCGCGGCAGCTCGCGGGTGATGTAGTCGTGGTAGGCCAGGTCGGCCACGCCGCGCACGCCGTGGGTGAGCACGACCTTGTCGAAGCGCTCGTAGGTCGCCGGGTCCTTGATGATCGAGAGGAAGGGCGCCAGGCCGGTGCCGGTGGACAGCAGGTAGAGGTTGCGGCCCGGGTGCAGGTCGGAGATGAGCAGGGTGCCGGTGGGCTTGCGGCTCACCAGCAGGTCGTCGCCGGGCTGGATGTGCTGCAGGCGCGAGGTCAGCGGCCCGTTGGGCACCTTGATGCTGAAGAACTCCAGCTCCTCCTCCCAGTTCGCGCTGGCGATGGAGTAGGCGCGCATCAGGGGCCGGCCGTCCACCTCCAGGCCGATCATCACGAACTGTCCGTTGTCGAAGCGCAGGCCGTCGTCGCGGGTGGTGGTGAAGCTGAAGTAATCGGGGGTCCAGTGCCGGACGCTGAGCACGCGTTCGGTGGCGAAGGCAGCAGAGGCCATGGGATGTCCGAGGGGGCAGGGGACCGGCGGGCGGTGGCGGGCGGGTCCGGGGCCGGCATTTTACGCCAGTCGCAATCGCCGCGATAAGCGGTTAATGTCGGCGGGCCGCCGGCCCGCGGGCCGCGGCACCCCCTTTTCCCTGTTATGGATGTAGAGACATGTCCGATCGTCAGACTGGCACCGTGAAGTGGTTCAACGACGCCAAGGGTTTCGGCTTCATCACCCCCGAGAACGGCGAGGACGTGTTCGTCCACTTCCGTTCGATCATGGGCACCGGCTTCAAGTCGCTGCAGGAAGGCCAGAAGGTCAGCTTCAAGATCGTGAAGGGCCAGAAGGGCCTGCAGGCCGACGAAGTCCAGCCGCTCTGATCGCGGCGGCCGCGCCCCGCGCGGACCCGGGCCCCGGCCAGCGATGGCCGGGGCTTTCGTTTTCCAGGGCCGCGGTTTGCGCCGGCCCGGCGCATGGCCCAGACTATGCGCCCTTTTCTCCGGCCCGCGGGTTCTCCGCCCGGCCCCGTTCCCCGAGGTTCCCCATGCAGATCGCCGAGCGCACCGTCGCGTCCTTCCATTACACCCTGACCGACGATGCCGGCACGGTCCTCGACTCTTCCGCGGGCCACGATCCGCTGACCTACCTGCACGGCGTGGGCAACATCGTCCCGGGCCTGGAGAAGGCGATGGAAGGGCGGGTGGCGGGCGACAAGTTCGACGTCGTCGTCAGCCCGGAGGAGGGCTACGGCGTGCCCAACGACTTGCTGATCCAGGTCGTGCCGCGCGAGGCCTTCCAGGGCGTGGACTCGGTCGAGGTCGGCATGCAGTTCCAGGCCCATACCCCGCAGGGCCCGATCTCCGTCGTCATCGCCAAGGTCGAGGACGGCATGGTCACCGTGGACGGCAACCACCCGCTGGCCGGCAAGGCCCTGCATTTCGCCATCGAAGTGGTGGACGTGCGCGAGGCCAGCCTCGAGGAAGTGATGCACGGCCACGTGCACGGCCCGGGCGGCCACCACCACTGAGCCGGCGGCGGGCCCGGCATGACCGGGCCACAAGTCACACGGCGCATCGGCACGTGGCGGCCCCGGCGCCGCCCCCTGAAGATGCGGGCAAAGCCGCCGCGGCACGCACCGCGGCGGACCGTCCGCAGCAGCGATTGGGGATGCCATGGCGTGTGAATTGCGAGTCGAAGGCGTCGGGTACCGCTACCCGAACGGCCACGAGGCCCTGCGCGGCCTCGACCTGGCCCTGGGCCCGGGCATCGTCGGCCTGCTGGGCCCCAACGGCGCCGGCAAGTCCACCCTCATGCGCATCCTGGCGACGCTGGCGCGCCCGGGCAGCGGCCGCGTGCTGTGGAACGGCGAGGACATCGCCCGCCGTCCCGACGCGCTGCGCGCCGAACTGGGCTACCTGCCCCAGGATTTCGGCGTCTACGCCGCGCTGAGCGCGCGCGAATTCCTCGCCTACCTGGCCGCGGTGAAGGGCCTGCCGACGCGGGTCGCGCGCGGTCGCATCGACGACTGCCTGGCCATGGTCGGCCTGTCCGAAGCCGCCGACCGGCGCCTGGGCGGATTCTCGGGCGGCATGCGCCAACGCGTGGGCATCGCCCAGGCCTTGCTCAACGACCCGAAGCTGCTGATCGTCGACGAGCCGACGGTGGGCCTCGATCCCGAGGAGCGCCTGCGCTTCCGCCACCTGATCACCGACCTGGCCGGCCAGCGCCTGGTCATCCTCTCCACCCACATCGTCTCCGACGTCGAGGCCAGCGCCAGCGCGCTGGCCGTGATGGCGCGCGGCCAGCTGCTGTTCCATGGCGACACCGAGGCCCTGGTCGCCAGCGCGGCCGGCCACGCCTGGGAATGGACCGTGCCCGAGGCCGCGTTGGCCGAGGCGCGGGCGCGCTTCGCGGTGAGCAGTTCGCTGCGGCGCGGCGACGGCATCCGCCTGCGCATCGTGTCGGAACAGCCCCCGGGGGATGGCGCCACGCCGGTGCCGCCGGACCTCGAGGACGCCTACCTCTGGCTGCTGGAACGGCACGGGGCGCGCTGACATGGAGGCGCTGCGCCGGTTCCTGGCGATCGTCCACGCGGACTTCCGCGAACGCAGCCGCGGCACGCGCTTCTGGGTCGTGGCCGTGCTGGTGGGCATCGCGACGTGGTGGTGCTTCCCGCCGGCCGATGCCGGCTACGTGACCGTCGGCGTCGGCGGGGCGCGCGGCGCCTATTCCAGCGCCTGGATCGGCATGGTGCTGGCGCTGATGTACGCGAGCATGCTGTCGCTGGCCGGCTTCTACATCGTGCGCGGGACCGTGTCGCGCGATTTCGAGACGCGCGTGTGGCAGCTGCTGGTGGCCACGCCGATGACCCGGCCGGGCTACCTGCTGGCGAAATGGACCAGCCACCTGGCGGTGTTCGGCGTGCTGGTGGCGGTCGGGCTGGCCGTGGGCCTGGTCGCCCAGCACGTGCGCGGCGAGGCCAGCGACTTCTCGCCGGTGCAGCTGCTGCTGCCCTCGTTGCTGCTGGCGATGCCGGCGCTGGGCGTGTCGGCCTTCTTCGCGGTGCTGTTCGACCTGCTGCCCTGGCTGCGCCGCAGCGGCGGCAACGTGCTGTATTTCTTCGTCTGGATCTTCGTCTTCATCAGCCTGGCCGAGCGATTCGACCCGGTCGAACACGCCTGGGCCGCGGACACCTGGCTCAGCGAGCCCTCCGGCCTGTCGGTGGCGATGCGCGACATCCGCGCCTCGCTCGATGCCGCCGGCGTGGCGCTGGAGAGCGACGGCTTCAGCATCGGCATGAGCATCCAGGAAGGCGGCGTGCGCACCTTCGACTGGGCCGGCTGGCAGCCGCAGCCGATGGCCGTGTTCGGTCGCCTCCTGTGGCTCCTGGCCTGCGTGGGCGGCCTGTTCGCGCTGGCGCCGATGCTCGACTGGGCCGCCGCGCGCAGCGAGCCGCGCCAGTCCGGCCAGCGCAGTACCGCCGGCCTGCGCCTGGCCTGGCTCGACGCCGTGCTGCGGCCGCTGGACGTGTTCCCCCTAGGCCGCCTGGTCGCCGCCGAACTGCGCCTGGTGCTGCGCCAGCGCCGCCTGGGCTGGTGGCTGCTGCTGCTCGGGCTGTGGATCGCCCAGGCGTTCGCGCCGGACAAGGGCCAGGTGTTCGCGATGGTGATCGCCTGGCTGATCGCGCTGGACGTGTTCGCCCGCGCCGGCCTGCGCGAGCGCGACACCGGCACCTCGGCCCTCGTGTTCACCGCACCCGGCGCGGGCTGGCGGCTGCTGGCGGCGCGCGTGCTGGTCTCGTGCACGCTGTCGCTGGCCCTGGTCGCGCCCTCGCTGCTCCGGGCGATCCCGGGCACGACGGCCCTGGCCATCGTCGCGGTGGCGCTGATGGTCGCGATCGCCGGCCTGGCGCTCGCGGCGCTGTGCCGCAACCCGCGGCCCTACGAACTGGCGATGGTGTTCCTGGCCTACATCGCCGTGCAGGACGATGCGACGCTCAATGCCCTGGCCGATCCCGGACTCAGCCTCGCGCGGCACTCATGGCTGTTGCCGGCGTTCGTCGCGATGCTGGCGATCGCCTGGCCCTGGATGTTGCGCCGCCGCTGAGCGGCGCGGGCGGAACGGCGCCAGGTGCTGGCGCCAGATCCCGCCGGGGACCTCGGACGGATCGAGGATGCCGTATTCCTCCGGCCAGGCGCCGTCCCGCGGCAGCCGGTGCGTGCCCAGTAGCCGGTCGATGAGCGGCAGGTGGATCGCGTAGTTCGCGTCCACGTAGTCCGGCGAACGCGCGTGGTGCCAGTGGTGGTAGCGCGGCAGTACCAGCACGTGCTCGAGCCAGCCGAAGCGCAGGCCCAGGTTGGCGTGCGCCAGCACGGCCTGCAGGCCGACCAGCACCACGTAGGCATTGACCGCCGCCTGCGAGAATCCCAGCAGCACCAGCGGCAGCAGCACCATGCTTCGCGTGAGCACCACCTCGACCAGGTGCATGCGCGATCCGGCCAGCCAGTCCATGTGCGTGCTGCTGTGGTGGATGGCGTGGAAGCGCCACAGCCAGGGCACGCGGTGGTAGGCGCGGTGCAGCAGCGCCTGCGCGGTGTCGGCCACGAGCACGGCGAGCACGAACTGCAGCCAGGTCGGCAGGGCCTGGATCGCCGCCTGCAGCGCCGGGACGCTGGCCAGGGCCGACACCGTGGTGGTCCAGGCCGTGACCAGCACCAGCACGAACTGCACCAGCACGTGGCCGAGGAAGAAGTAGGCGAGGTCGGTGCGCCATTCCGGCCGCAGCGGGGACTGCGGGCGCCGGGCGAGCATGCGCTCGATCGGCACGAACACCAGGGCCGAGAACAGCAGCGACAGCACGAACCAGTCCAGGCCCAGGGACCAGGGCGTGCGCCCGATCGCATCCATCTGCACGTCGGTGCCGCCCAGCAGCACGGCCAGCGTGGCCGAGCCGACGCCGACGAGGGCCACGCGCCGGTCGCGGCCGCGCAGCACCGCCAGCGTGCCCAGCACGAAGGCCGCGACCAGGCCGGCCAGCAGCAGGCGGCGCGCGAAGGCCTCGCTGTACAAGGCGCGGATCTCGCGGCTGGTCAGCTGTTCGGGGAAGTGGAAACACAGCACCGCGATCAGCGCGCACAGGCCCAGGCCCGCGGAAAGGTGGGCCAGCCAGGAGCGCCGGGGCAGGGGAGTCGCGACCATGGCCACACGCTACACCAGCGCCCGGCCCGGGCGCGCGGCGGCGCCAGCGGCTAGAATGCGCGCTCCCCGTTCCCCGAAGTCCCCCGTGCAGTCCCTTCCCCCCGATACCCGGCTCCAGTTCGAGGAGCGCCCCGGTTACCTCTACGTCGAAGTCAACGGCCCCCGCGACAACTTCGACATTTCCGTCGCCTACTGGAACGTCATCGCCGGCGAAGTGCGCCGGCGCGGCACCCGCGCCCTGATGGTGGTCGAACACCTGGGCCCCTACGAAGGCGAACGCGACATGGCCGCCATGGTCGACGCGCTGATCGCCCTGGGCTTCGACCAGCTCAAGGTCGCCTTCGTGATCGAACGCATCGAGCTGCTCGGCCTGTTCGAGCACGGCGAGATCCTGGCGCTCGAGCGCGGCGCCAACGGCCGCGTCTTCGCCAATCCCTCGCTGGCCGAGCGCTGGCTGCGCCACGGCGGCGCCTGAGTCCGCATGGCCCTGGTCACGCTCCAGCAGGTGGATTACGGCGTCGGCGGCCCGCTGCTGCTCGAGCGCGTGGACCTGTCGATCGAACGCGGCGAACGCGTCTGCGTGGTCGGCCGCAACGGCGCCGGCAAGTCGACGCTGCTGCGCCTGCTCTCCGGCGACATCCTGCCCGACGACGGCGACGTGCGCCGCGAAGGCCGCGTGTCCGGCCTGGCCCAGGAAGTGCCCGCGGGCCTGGGCGGCAGCGTCTTCGACGTGGTCGCCGGCGGCCTGGAGTCGCTCGGCGCCGACCTCGCGCGCTACCACCACCTGCTGCACGCCGGCGCCGACCTGGACATGGACGCGCTGGCCGCGGTGCAGGCGCGCATCGAAGCGGTCGGCGGCTGGGAGGCCGAGCGCAAGGTCGAGCAGGTGATCAGCAAGCTCGACCTGCCCGCGGACACCGGCTTCGACACGCTCTCGGGCGGCATGAAGCGCCGCGTCCTGCTGGCCCGCGCCCTGGTGGCGGGGCCGGACGTGCTCCTGCTCGACGAGCCGACCAACCACCTCGACATCGAGTCCATCGGCTGGCTCGAGGACTTCCTGCGCGGCTTCCCCGGCGCCGTGGTCTTCGTCACCCACGACCGCGCCTTCCTGCGCGCGCTCGCCACCCGCATCGTCGAGGTCGACCGCGGCAAGGTCAGCAGCTGGCCCGGCGACTGGGACAACTACCTGCGCCGGCGCGAGGAGCGCCAGCACGCCGAAGAGCAGGCCAACGCACTGTTCGACAAGAAACTCGCCCTCGAGGAAGCCTGGATCCGCCAGGGCATCAAGGCCCGCCGCACCCGCAACGAGGGCCGCGTCACCGCGCTCAAGGCCATGCGCCGCGAGCGCGCCGCGCGCCGCGAGCGCACCGGCAGCGTGCGCCTGGCCGCGGCCGAGGCCGTGCCCAGCGGCAAGCGCGTGTTCGAGACCCGCGACCTGGGCTATGCGCTGCCCGACGGCCGCTGGCTGGTGCGCCACCTCGACACCATCATCCAGCGCGGCGACAAGATCGGCCTGGTCGGCCCGAACGGCTCGGGCAAGACCACGCTGCTCAAGCTGCTGCTGGGCGAGCTGGCGCCGCACGAGGGCGAGGTGCGCCGCGGCACCCAGCTCGAGGTCGCCTTCTTCGACCAGCTGCGCTCGGCCCTGCGCGAGGACTGGAACGCGGTGGACAACGTGGCCGAGGGCCGCGAGTTCATCGAGGTCAACGGCAGCCGCAAGCACGTGATGGGCTACCTGCAGGATTTCCTGTTCTCGCCCGAGCGCGCGCTGGCGCCGATCACCAAGCTCAGCGGCGGCGAGCGCAACCGCCTGCTGCTGGCCAAGCTGTTCTCCAAGCCCTCCAACCTGCTGGTGCTGGACGAGCCGACCAACGACCTGGACGTCGAGACCCTGGAACTGCTCGAGTCCCTGCTGGTGGACTACCCGGGCACCGTACTGCTGGTCTCGCACGACCGCGACTTCCTCGACAACGTGGTCAGCGGCTGCCTGGTGATGGAGGGCGGCGGCCGCGTCGGCGACTACGTCGGCGGCTACAGCGACTGGCTGCGCCAGCGGCCGACGCCCGCCGCGCCTGCGCCGGCGGCGAAAGCGCCTGCCGCGTCCGCCGGTCCCGAGGCCGAGAAATCCGCCCCGGCCCCAGCGCCCGCCGCGCCGGCCAGGCGCAAGCTCGGTTTCAAGGAGCAGCGCGAGCTCGAGGCCCTGCCGGCCCGCATCGACGCCCTGGAAGCCGAGCTCGCCGCGCTGTCGGACCGCCTGCAGGACCCGGCCCTGTACGCCGAGGGCAGCGCCGCCGTCGCCGCCGTGAACCAGCGCCTGGCCACCGCCCAGGCCGAACTCGACGCGGCCTACGCCCGCTGGTCCGAGCTCGACCAGTAAAGGCCTGCGCAACGCCGCGTCGCGGCGCCGGCCCGGGGCACCGGGCGGGGAGGGCGGGTTAAAATGCCGCCCCCACCGCCCGCCCGAAGCCCGCCGTGACCGCGATCAAGCAGGAAGACTTCATCCAGAGCGTCGCCGACGCCCTCCAGTACATCTCGTACTACCACCCGGTCGACTACATCAGGAACCTCGCCGCCGCCTACGAGCGCGAGCAGTCGCCGGCGGCGAAGGACGCCATCGCCCAGATCCTGATCAATTCGCGCATGTGCGCCGAGGGCCATCGCCCGATCTGCCAGGACACCGGCATCGTCACGGTCTTCCTCGAGATCGGCATGGACGTGACCTGGCCCGACGCCACGATGGGCGTCGAGGACATGGTCCACGAGGGCGTGCGCCGCGCCTACAACCACCCCGACAACAAGCTGCGCGCCTCGGTGCTGGCCGACCCGGCCGGCAAGCGCACCAATACGAAGGACAACACGCCGGGCGTGGTGAACATGAAGATCGTCCCCGGCAATACCGTGGACGTGATCGTGGCGGCCAAGGGCGGCGGCAGCGAAGCGAAGTCGAAGTTCGCCATGCTCAACCCGTCGGATTCGATCGTGGATTGGGTGCTCAAGACCGTGCCCACCATGGGCGCCGGCTGGTGCCCGCCCGGCATGCTCGGCATCGGCATCGGCGGCACCGCCGAGAAGGCCATGCTGCTGGCCAAGGAAGCGCTGATGGAGCCCATCGACATCACCGAGCTGCAGGCCCGCGGCCCGTCCAACCGCGCCGAGGAACTGCGCCTGGAGCTGTACGAGAAGGTCAACGCCCTTGGCATCGGCGCCCAAGGCCTGGGCGGCCTGACCACGGTGCTCGACATCAAGGTCAAGGATTACCCGACCCATGCCGCCAACCTGCCGGTGGCGATGATCCCCAACTGCGCCGCCACCCGGCACGCGCACTTCACCCTCGACGGCAGCGGCCCGGTGCAGCTCGAACCGCCCTCGCTGGCCGACTGGCCCGAGCTGACCTACGACGCCTCCAAGGGCCGCCGCGTGGACCTCGATACGGTGACCCGGGAAGAGGTGGCCCGCTGGATGCCGGGCGAGGTGCTGCTGCTCAACGGCAAGCTGCTCACCGGCCGCGACGCCGCGCACAAGCGCATGGTGGACATGCTCAACAAGGGCGAGCCGCTGCCGGTGGACCTGCGCGGCAAGTTCATCTACTACGTCGGCCCGGTCGACCCGGTGCGCGACGAGGTCGTCGGACCGGCCGGGCCGACCACGGCCACCCGCATGGACAAGTTCACCGAGCAGGTGCTGGCCCAGACCGGCCTGATGGGCATGGTCGGCAAGGCCGAGCGCGGCCCGGTGGCCATCGAGGCCATCCGCAAGCACCGTTCGGCCTACCTGATGGCCGTGGGCGGCGCCGCCTACCTGGTGTCCAAGGCCATCAAGGCCGCCCGGGTGGTGGGTTTCGCCGACCTGGGCATGGAGGCGATCTACGAATTCGAGGTCAGGGACATGCCCGTCACCGTGGCCGTGGACGCGACCGGCGAGTCGGTGCACCGCACCGGCCCGCGCGAGTGGCAGGCCCGGATCGGCAAGATCCCGGTGGCGGTCGAATGAGGCCGGGCCGGCCCCGCGCCGGCGCCCCAAGCTGAACGGACCTCCCCGGTCCCGGCCGGGGCAGGGTGCAAGCGCGCGAAATCATTGGCTTTCCCCCAAGGAATGGGGTAGGGTGCGCGCGACTGTGTTTGCGAAGGGTCACTGTGAACCGTGGCCTGATGCGGTAGATCCACCGATCCGCTACATCTTTTCACCTCGCTTCTCCTTGCAACCCCAGTCGCGCGGCGGGCCCGTCCCGTCAGCGATCACTTTTCTTTTTTTCGTTACAAGGAGTTAGTCATGTCGGATCGTCAGATCGGTACCGTCAAGTGGTTCAACGATGCCAAGGGCTTCGGCTTCATCAGCCGCGAGAACGGCGAGGACGTGTTCGTCCACTTCCGTTCCATCCAGGGCACCGGCTTCAAGTCCCTGCAGGAAGGCCAGAAGGTCTCCTTCAAGCTCGTCAAGGGCCAGAAGGGCATGCAGGCTGACGAAGTGCAGCCGATGTAATCCCGCCGGTCCGCAAGGACCGCGAGACGAGCCCCGGGTGGAAACGCCCGGGGCTTTTCTTTTGCCCGCCCGGCCTTGCCGGGAGGCCGGGCAGCCGTCGTATCCTGCCGATCCCGACCGCAGGGAAGCCCGACGCATGTACACGCTGTACTACTCCCCCGGCGCCGCCAGCCTGGTGGTGCACTGGCTGCTGATCGAAACCGGCGCCCGCCACGAATTGCGCAAGCTCGACCTCGCCGCCGGCGAACACAAGCGCGACGAATACCTGGCCCTCAACCCCAACGGCGTCGTGCCGACCCTGCTGGTGCACGGCGAGCCGCTGGCCGAGGCCGCGGCCCTGGTGCTGCACCTGGCCGACGCGCATCCGAACTTCGGCTTCGCGCCCGCGCCGGGCACGGTCGAACGCGGCCGCTACTACCAGTGGGTGCTGCACCTGGCCAATACGCTGCAGCCGGCCTTCCGCACCTGGTTCTATCCCAACGAAGCCGCCGGCGAGGCGAATGCCGAGGCGGCCAAGGCCCGCGCCCGCGAGCGCATCGAAGCTTGCTGGGACCGCATCGAGGCGCACCTGGCCAGGCGAGGCCCCTACCTGCTCGGCCCGTCGGTGAGCGCGGCGGATTTCCTGCTGACGATGCTGATGCGCTGGTCGCGCAATATGCCGCGCCCGGCGACGGACTGGCCCAACCTGGCCGCGCTGGCGCAGCGCATGAAGGCGCGCCCCTCGTTCAAGCTGCTCTACGAGCGCGAAGGCCTGACCGAGTGGGCCTGAACCGGTGACGCGCCCCGGCGCGGTGCTGCTGGCCGGGGCGAGCGGCCTGGTCGGCGGCCTCGTTCTCGATCGCCTGCTCGCCGGCGAGGCGGGGCCGCAGGTGCTGGCGCCGCTGCGCCGGCCGCTGGCGCGCGCGCACCGCCGCTTCTGCCCGCGCGTGCACGACCTGGCCGATCCGGCCGGCGATGCCGCGCTGGCCGAAGGCTTGCGTGCCCTCGCGCCCCGCGTCGAGGCCTTCGTCTGTTGCCTCGGCACGACGATCCGCCTGGCCGGCTCGCGCGAGGCCTTCCTGGCCGTGGACCGCGACCTGGTGCTGCGCCTGGGCGCGATCGCGCGCGGGCTGGGCGCGCGCCAGGCGATCCTGGTGTCCTCGGTCGGCGCCAGCGCGCAGTCCGGGCAGTTCTACCTGCGGGTGAAGGGCGAAGCCGAACGGGGCCTGGCCGATCTGGGCTTCGAACGCCTGGACCTGCTGCGCCCGGGCCTGCTGCTGGGCGAACGTGCCGAACGCCGGCCGGCGGAGGCGCTCGGCCAGCGCCTGGCCCCCCTGCTCAACCCGGCGCTGGCCGGCCCCTGGCGCAAGTACCGCGCGATCGCGGCCGTCGAGGTCGCGGCCGCCGCGGTTGCCCTGCTGGGCGAGCCCGGCGACGGCCGGCACGTGCATGAATTCGACGGCCTGCGGGCCTGGGCCGCGCGCGCCTGAGCGCCGCGCGACCCGGCCGCCCGCAGGCGATCAGCCGCCGGCAAGGCCCACGCGCAGCACCTGGCCGCGGGCGTCGTCGGTGAGCAGGTAGAGATAGCCGTCCGGCCCCTGGCGCACGTCGCGGATGCGCTCGCCCAGGCCCTCGAGCAGGATCTCCTCGCCGGTCACGCGGTCGCCGTCCAGGCTCAGGCGCACCAGCTTCTGGTGGGCGAGGGCGCCGACGAACAGGCTGCCTTTCCAGGCCGGGAACCGGTCGGCGGTGTAGAAGGCCAGGCCGCTGGGCGCGATCGACGGCGTCCAGCTGTGCAGCGGCTGCTCCATGCCTTCGGCCTCGCGCCGGCCCTCGCCGATCGGCGTGCCGTTGTAGTTCACGCCCAGGGTGATCACCGGCCAGCCGTAGTTCCTGCCGGCCTGCGGGATGTTGAGCTCGTCGCCGCCGCGGGCGCCGTGCTCGGTCTGCCAGAGCGCGCCGGTCCCCGGATGCAGGGCCGCGCCCTGCACGTTGCGGTGGCCCCAGGACCAGATCGCCGCCTGGGCGTCGTCGCGGCCCACGAAGGGGTTGTCGGCCGGGATGCCGCCGTCGCGCTCGATGCGGAAGATCTTGCCCTGGCCCTCGTTGAGGTTCTGGGCGCGCTGCATCTCGCCGCGGTCGCCGGCGGTGACGAACAGGCGGCCGTCGCGGGCGAACACCAGGCGCGAGCCGAAATGGTGGCCGGTGTCGAGCTTGGGCGACTGCCGGAAGATCACTTCCACGTCGACGAGGGCGTTGCCCTGCAGCCGGCCGCGCGCCACGGCGGTGCCGCCGCCGCCCTCGCCGGGTTCGGCGTAGCTGAGGTAGACCCAGGGCGCCGTCGCGAAGTCGGGGTCGATGGCCACGTCGAGCAGGCCGCCCTGGCCGCGTGCGTAGACCTGCGGCACGCCGTCCACCGGCGCCGACAGCGTGCCGTCGGCCGACACGATGCGCAGCCGGCCGGGGCGTTCGGTCACCAGCATCCGGCCGTCGGGCAGGAAGGCCAGGCCCCAGGGATGCTCGAGGCCGCGGGCCACGGTGGTCACTTCGAGCTCGCCCTGCGGGCTGGGGAAACGGCGGCTGTCCTCGCCTTGGGTGGCCTCGCCGGCACCGCAGCCGGCGAGCGCGAACAGGGCGACGAGGGCGAGCGTGGATCGATGCATCGGGGGTCTCCTCAGGGCGAGAGCAGGGGGGCGAGGGCGGGCCAGACATGCTCCATCAGCCGCGGCTGCGCCTCGGCCACGGGATGGAGGTTGTCGGCCTGGAAGGCCTCGCGGTCCATGGCGATGGGTTCGAGCAGGAAGGGCAGCAGGGCGGCGCCGTGCGCCTCGGCGACCTCGACGAAGTTGCGCTCGAAGCCCTGGGTGTACTGCGGCCCGTAGTTGGGCGGCAGGCGCGTGCCCACCAGCAGCACGCGGGCCCCGGCCTGGCGGGCGGCGGACACCATGCGATCGAGGTTGGCGCGGGTCTGCTCGAGGGGCAGGCCGCGCAGGCCGTCGTTGGCGCCCAGTTCGATCACCACGACCGCGGGCTTGTGCCGGGCCAGCTCGGCGGCGATGCGCGACGCGCCACCGGCAGTGGTCTCGCCGCTGATGCTGGCGTTGGCCACGGTCCAGCCCGGGTGCTCGGCCTTGAGCTTGCGGCCCAGCAGGGCCACCCAGCCCTGTTCCGGGGCCAGGTTGTAGGCCGCCGACAGCGAATCGCCCATCACCAGCACCGTGCGCGGGGCCTGCGCCCAGGCGGACGAAACCAGCGCCAGGGCGAGCAGGGCCATGACGACCTGGCGTTGAACCCAGCGATGCCATGCTCCATAACGTGGGGTCATTCGATGTCCTTTTTTCCCAATCCAGAGGTCCACATGGCCGACAGTTCCGGCAATCCCGTCCGCACCGAGGCCGCGCTGCAGGCCGATGGCCTGGGCAAGCGCGTCCCCCTTCCGGGCGGGGACCTGACGATCCTCGACGGCGTGGGTTTTACCATCCCCCGGGGTGAAGCCGTTGCCATCGTCGGTGCCTCCGGTTCAGGCAAGAGCACGCTTTTGTCCCTGCTGGCGGGCCTGGACGTGCCCACCAGCGGCGAGGTCCGCCTCGAGGGCCGAGCCCTGGGCCGGCTCGACGAGGACGGCCGCGCCAAGGTGCGCGCCGAGAAGGTGGGCTTCGTGTTCCAGAACTTCCAGCTGCTGCCGTCCCTCACCGCGCTCGAGAACGTGATGCTGCCGCTGGAGCTGCGCGGCGACGCCGACGCGGAGGGCCCGGCCCGCGCCATCCTGGCCCAGGTCGGCCTGGGCGAGCGCCTGGGCCACTACCCGCGCCAGCTCAGCGGCGGCGAGCAGCAGCGCGTCGCCATCGCCCGCGCCTTCGTCACCCGTCCGGCGGTGCTGTTCGCCGATGAACCCACCGGCAACCTCGATACGCGCACCGGCCAGGCCATCGTCGAGCTGCTGTTCGCGCTCAACCGCGAGGCCGGCACGACCCTGGTGCTGGTGACCCACGACGAGCGACTGGCCGCGCGCTGCAGCCGCGTGCTGCGCCTCGATTCCGGCCGGCTGGTGTCCTGATGCGCGCGCTGATGCTGGCCTGGCGGCAGTTCCGCCGCGACCTGGCCTCGGGCGACGTGCGCATCCTGCTGGCGGCGCTCGTGCTCGCGGTGACGGCGGTGTGCTCGGTCGGTTTCGTGACCGACCGCGCCGAACGCGCCCTGGCCCTGGAGGCCAACCGCCTGCTCGGCGGCGACGCGGTGCTGCGTTCGGACACCCCGATCGACGGCGTGCTGCGCGAGGCCGCGGCGGCGCCGGGCCTGCGTTCGACCGAGACCCTGTCTTTCAACAGCATGGTCCGCGCCGGCGAGGCGCTGCGCTTGGGCGACCTGCGTGCGCTCGGGGAAGGATTCCCGCTGCGCGGCCAGTTCCTGCTGCTCGACCCGGCCACCGGCGCGGAACGCCCCGCCGGCGGCGTGCCCGCGCCCGGCACCGCCTGGCTCAGCCGCGCCGGCGCCGACGCGCTGGCCGCCAAGGTCGGCGACCGCATCGGCGTGGGAAACATCGAGCTGACCCTCGCCGCGCTGGTCGTGCAGGAGCCGGACGCCGCGCTGGATTACTTCAACACGGCGCCGCGGCTGTTCTTCAACCTCGCCGACCTCGACGCCACCGGCCTGGTGCAGCCGGGCAGCCGCATCGGCTATCGCCTGGTGGTCGCAGGCGACCCGGGCGCGGTCGAAGGCTTCACCGCCACCGCGCGCGAGAACCTGGGCCGCGGACAGCGCCTGGAAACCGCGGGCGAGGCCCGCCCGGAAATCCGCCGCGCCCTCGACCGCGCCGATCGTTTCCTCGGCCTGGCGGCCCTGGTGTCCGTCGTGCTCGCGGCCGTCGCGGTGGCCATGGCGGCGCGCCGACACGCCGCGCGGCACCTGCAGGGCGCGGCGGTCATGCGCAGCCTTGGCGCGCAGCAGTCCACGCTGGTGGGCATCCATGCCGGCGAGCTGCTGCTGGTCGGCCTGCTGGGCAGCAGCCTGGGCCTGCTGATCGCCTTCGGGCTGCAGTGGGCGGTGGCGGGCTGGCTGGCCGAGGCCCTGAAGCTGTCCATTCCCGGCGCCGGCTGGCGGCCGGTGCTGGAAGGCTTCGGCGTCGGCCTGACCGTGCTGCTGGCCTTCGGCCTGCCGCCGGTGCTGGCGCTGCGCCGGGTGCCGGCGCTGCGCGTCTTGCGCAGCGACCTCGACCCGACCGAGCCCGCCGCCTGGCTCGTGTTCTGCGCCGGCGTCGCCGGCCTGGCCGCGCTGCTGTGGTGGAAGGCGGGTTCCGCGACGCTGGGCACGGCGATGCTGGTCGGCATCCTGTCCACGCTGGCCGTGCTGGCCGCCCTGGCCTGGATCCTGATCCTGGTGCTCAAGCGCCTGCGCACGCGCCTGCGCGGGGCCTGGCGCTACGGCCTGGCCAACGTGAGCCGGCGCGCCGGCGCCTCGATCGCGCAGGTCTCGGCGCTGGGCCTGGGCCTGATGGCGCTGCTGCTGCTGACCTTCGTGCGCACCGACCTGCTCGAACGCTGGCGCAACGCCCTGCCGGCGGACGCGCCCAACCGATTCGTCGTGAACGTGCAGCCCGACCAGCTCGCCGGCGTGCGCGCCTTCCTCGAAGGGCAGGGCATCGGCGAGCCCGTGCTGTTCCCGATGATCCGCGCGCGCCTGCTCGAGGTGAACGGCGAGCCGCGCACCGGCGAGGCCTATCCCGAGGGCAGCCGCGCCCGGCGCATGGCCGAGCGCGAGTTCAACCTGAGCGAAACGTCGGCGCTGCGCGCCGACAACGAGGTGGTCGCGGGGCGCTTCTGGGAAGGCACGCCGGCGACGCCGGAGCTGTCGGTCGAGGAAGAGTTCGCCGCGGAGCTGGGCTGGAAGGTGGGCGACGAGGTCGTGTTCGACATCGCCGGCGCACGCTACGCCGGCCGCATCACCAGCCTGCGCAAGGTGGACTGGGAGAGCTTCCAGCCCAACTTCTTCGTGCTGGGCTCGCCGGGCTCGCTGGACGGCTATTCGGGCAGCTACATCACCGCGGTGAAGGTGCCGTCGGACCGGCCGCGCTTCACCGCCGACCTGGTCGCGGCCTATCCGAACCTGAGCGTGATCGACGTGGACGCGGTCCTCGACCAGGTGCGAGGCACGGTCGAGCAGGTGTCCACCGTGGTCGAGGCGGTGTTCGGCTTCGCCCTGCTGGCGGGCGTCCTGGTGCTGCTGGCCGCGGTGAGCGCGACCCAGGACGAGCGCCTGCTCGAGGGTGGCGTGATGCGCGTGCTGGGCGGCCGGCGCTGGCAGCTTCGGCTGGCGCAGGCCTCGGAGTTCGCCGCGCTGGGCCTGATTTCCGGACTGGTGGCCGCGATCGCCGCCAGCGTGCTGGCCGGCGTCGTGGCCCGGCAGGTGTTCGAGCTGCCGTGGACGCCGGACCCGGCGCTGGCCGCGACCGGCGCGCTGGCGGGCCTGCTGGCGGCCCTGGTCGCCGGACTGTGGGCGACGCGCCGCATCGTCGACGCGCCGCCTTCGGTGACCCTGCGCGAGCTGCAGGGCTGAGCGATCAGCCCAGCAGCAGCTTGCCCAGGAAGATCGCCAGCATCGCCAGCGCCAGGGCGAGCTTGAGCACCGCGCCCAGCAGCAGGCCGATCCAGGTGCCGAGGCCGACGCGCGCGGCCTCCCGGGTGTCGCGCCCATGCGCCATCTCGCCGAGCGCGGCGCCGAGGAAGGGCCCGGCCACCAGGCCGGGCAGGCCGAAGAACAGGCCGACCACGCCGCCCAACCCGGCGCCGATCTGGCCCTTGGTGGAGGCGCCGACGCGCCGCGCGCCCAGGAAACTGGCGGTGAAATCGACGGCGATCGAGACCAGCACCATCAGGCCCAGCACCACCAGCGTGCCGGTGCCGATGCGCGCGTAGCCATCGGCCCAGGCCGCCAGCCACATGCCGGCGAACATCACCGGCAGGCCCGGCAGCACCGGCAGCACGGTGCCCAGCAGCCCGATCACGATCAGGGCGGCGGCGACGAGCATCCAGGCGGTGGTCGGGTCCATGCGCGCAGCCTAGCAAAGCCCCGGGCGGCGGCGCAGGCGCATGGGCAGGCCCTGGAAAAGAAAACGGCCCGCTGGGGAGGGCGGGCCGTCGGTGTCGCGGAAGCCGGCGGAACTCAGTCCGGCAGGATGACGGTGTCGATCACGTGGATGACGCCATTGCTCGCGCCGATGTCGGTGGCGGTGACGGTGGCGCCGTCCACCTTGACGGTGCCGCCCTCGACCGAGATGTCGGCGGCCTGGCCGTTGACCGTGGTGGCGGTGTCGAGCTTGACCACGTCGGCGGCGGTGACCTTGCCGGCGACCACGTGGTAGGTGAGGATCGCGACCAGCTTGTCCTTGTTCTCCGGCTTGAGCAGGTCCTCGAGGGTGCCGGCCGGCAGCTTGGCGAAGGCCTCGTCGGTGGGCGCGAACACGGTGAACGGGCCCTCGCCCGACAGCGTCTCGACCAGGCCGGCGGCCTTGACCGCGGCGACCAGGGTTTCGAAATCGGCGTTGGACGCGGCGACGTCCACGATGGTGCCGGCGGCCTTCTTCTCTTCGTGGTGGCCGGCCATGGCGGGGGCGGCGGCGAACACGGCGACGAGGGCGGCGGCAAGCGTCTTCTTGATCAGCGACATGGAGCGATCTCCTGGCAGGGGTGGGTGCCGTCGGGGCACGCAGGCATCCTGGCCGCACCGATGTCGCGCCCGCGTCGGCGCGGCATGAGCGCGGCGTCACGGCGCCGCGAAGCCGGCGTGAGGCCGTGGCGCGAACGCCGCTGGGCAGGGCGGGTATGGCTGCGTATGCTTCCGCGCGTCCCGCCTGGATGCCGCGCATGTCCCTGGTCGAACATCCCGTCGCCACCGGCGATGGCCACCGCTTCACGCTGCGCGTCGCCGGCCCCGTCGACGCGCGCGCCTCGCTGCTGTTCGTGCCCGCGCTGGGCGTGCCGGCGGCCAAGTATGACGGCTTCGCCACGGCGCTGGCCGGGCGCGGCGTACGCGTCGCGGTGCCCGAGTGGCGCGGCCTCGCCAGCAGCTCGCTGCGGGCCCGGCGCGGCGTGGATTGGGGCTACCGGGAGCTGCTGGCCGACCTGGCCGCCGCGCGCGCGGCGCTGCCGGGCGCCGGCTGGTTCCTTGGCGGGCACAGCCTGGGCGGCCAGTTCGCGGCCATGCTGGCGGCGCACGATCCCGGCGCCTGCCGCGGCCTGGTGCTGGTGGCCACCGGCGTGCCGCATGCGAAGACCTATCGCGGAACCGAGCGCCTGGCGGTGTCGGCCTTCGCGCGCGCGCTCGGTCCGCTGACGCGCCTGGCGGGCTACTACCCGGGCCAGCGCCTGGGCTTCGCCGGCCGCGAGGCCGGCGCCGTCATGCGCGACTGGGCGGCCACCGTGCGCAGCGGCCGCTATGCCGACTACCTGGGCGAGGGCGCGATGGACGATGCGCTGGCGCGGCTTTCGCTGCCGGTGCTGGGCCTTCGCTTCGCGCGCGACTGGCTGGTGCCGGCCGACTCGCTCTCGGCCCTGGTCGGCAAGCTCGGCCCGGGGCCGCGGCGCATGGAGGTGTTCGACGACGCGCGCCTGGGCGCCCGCGCCGACCATTTCCGCTGGATGAAGGCCCCGGACGCGCCGGCGGCGGCCGTGGCGGAGTGGCTGCTCAGCCCTTGAAGTCGTCGTGGCAGGCCTTGCAGGTGCCGCCGATGCGATTGAGCGCGACGCCCGCCGCGGCGCAATCGGCCGGCGGGGCGGCGAGGGCGGCGTCCACGGCCGCGCGCAGGTCGCTGGCGTAGCGGATGAAGCGTTCGTCGTCCTGGGTCGGCAGGAAGGCCGGTTCCAGGTCGTTGCCCAGGTGGCGCAGGGTCTGCAGGCGCGGCAGCAGGTCGGTGGCGGCGCAGCGGTTCTGCTTCAGCGACTGGTTGAGCGCGCCCATCTGCGCCGACATCACCGCCATCACGCCGTTGGGATAAGCGGTGCCCTGGCGCAGGGCGCTCACGGCCACGAGGCTGCAGGCGGCGCCGACGAACAGGCCGATCAGGAGCAGGATCAGGGAACGCATGGACGACTCCGGCGGAAGACCGCCGCGACCTTAGCACGGCGGCCTTCCGTCCCGGGAGCCGGTCAGCGCAGCGGGATCAGGCGGGTGCCGTCCACGCGCACGTAGGCGCCTTCTCGGATGCCGTTGCCCAGGCTGTTGCGGTTGATGACGATCAGGCGGCCATCGTCCATGCGTACGTGGATGTCGAAGGTCTTCTCGTTGACCTTGTTCTCGATGGCGTTGCCGGCGACCGCGCCGGCGACCGCACCGGCGACGGTGGCGGTGTTCTTCTTGCCCTGGGAGCCGTGGTCGGCCAGCTCGCGGGCCGCGACCGCGCCGATCACGCCGCCGAGCACGGCGCCGGTGCGGCTGTTCTCGCGGGCGCCGTAGACCTCCTCGATGCGTTCGATGCGGCCGCAGTCGTAGCAGCGCTGCGGTTCGGAATAGCCGTAGCCTCGGTCGTAGCCGCGGCTGGACGTGGTCGAGGCACAGGCCGCGAGGCTGGCGGCGAGGGCGGCGGCGATCAGCAGTCGGGTCTTCATGTCTGGTCCTCCGGGGGTGGATCCGGGGCCGACGCTAGGCCGGGCCGGCTGAACCGGTCCCGACCGCGCGGCCCCGGCGTTCAGGCAAGGCCCGGCCGTTACACTAGCGCGCATGGACGTGAATCGCTTCGCCGGCATCGACCGGCTGTACGGACGCGGCGCCGGCGCCTGGCTGGCCACGCGCCAGGCCTGCGTGGTGGGCCTGGGCGGGGTCGGCTCGTGGGCGGTCGAGGCACTGGCGCGCAGCGGCGTCGGCCGGCTGGTGCTGATCGACGCCGACGAGGCCTGCGTGAGCAACACCAATCGCCAGCTGCATGCGCTCGATGGCCAGTACGGACGGCTCAAGGGCGAGGTGCTGGCCGAACGCTGCCGCGCCATCAACCCGTCGGTCGAGGTCGAGGTCGTGCCGCAGTTCCTGCTGCCGGCCAACCTCGAATCGCTGCTCGACAGCGGCCACCACGTGGTGCTCGACGCCTGCGACAGCTTCCGCAGCAAGCTCGAGATGGCGGCCTGGTGCCGGCGCCGCAAGCTGCCGATCGTCGTCTCGGGCTCGGCCGGCGGCCGCACCGATCCGACCCTGGTGCGGGTGCGCGACCTCTCGCGCACCGAGCACGACGCCCTGCTGGCCCTGGTGCGCAAGCGCCTGCGCGCCGAATTCGGCTTCCCGCGCAATCCCGACCGCTACTTCGGCATCCCCGCCGTGTATTCGATGGAGAACGTGAAGTACCCGCAGGGCGACGGCAGCGTCTGCGGCGTGCGCCCGAAGCTCGACCCGGACGCGGCGCTCAAGCTCGACTGCGGCGCCGGCCTGGGCGCGGCCACGCACGTCACCGGCGCCTTCGGGTTTGCGATGGCGGGCAAGGCGCTCGAGCTGCTGCTCAAGGGCCGCCCGGCCTAGCCGAACAGGGCCTCGGCGTTGGCGAAGGTGGCGTCGGCCACCGCCTCTTCGGACTGACCGCGCAGCGCCGCCACCGTGCGCAGCACCGCGTGCAGGCGCGCTGGCTCGTTGCGCTGGCCGCGATGCATCGCATCGGGCTGGTCCGGGGCGTCGGTTTCCAGCAGCAGCTGCGACAGCGGCATCGCCGCGACGGTCCGGCGCAGGCGCTGGGCGCGCTCGTAGGTGACCGGGCCGCCGATGCCCAGGTGGAAGCCCAGCGCGAACAGCTGCCGCGCCTGCTCCTCGCTGCCCGACCAGCTGTGCACGACGCCGCGCAGGCCGCCGACCCGGCGCAGGGCCGCGATCACCTCGTCCACCGCCTTGCGTGCGTGCAGCACCACCGGCAGGTCGAAGTCGCGGGCCAGCTCGAGCTGGCGCTGGAAGAAGCGGCGCTGCCGGGCCGGGTCCAGGCCTTCGACGTGGAAGTCCAGGCCGCATTCGCCCACCGCGGCCGGGCGCGCGTCGGCCAGCCAGCGCGCCAGGTCCTCGAGGTCCGCCTCGGCATGCTGGTCCAGGAGCATCGGATGCAGGCCCCAGGCCGGGCGCAGGTCGTCGTTGGCCCGGCACAGGGCCTGCAGCGCCGGCCAGCCGGCGCGGGCGACCGCGGGCACCAGCTGGCGCACCACGCCGGCGGCGCGGGCCCGCGCCAGCACCGCCTCGCGGTCGGCGTCGAATTCGCCGGCGTCGAGGTGGCAGTGGCTGTCGTAGAGCCGGCTCATTCGCGCCGCGATTCGCCCTCGATCACCTGGCCGGCCGGGGGCGCGTCTTCACGCGGCCGCTTCCAGGTGGCCAGCACCAGGGTGGCCAGGGCCGTGACGATCTCGTCCAGGAAGGGAATCGGGTCGAAGGGCCAGAGCCAGCTGACCAGCATCAGGGCCAGGGTCACCTTGAACAGGGTGGGGAAGCGCAGGCGGCTGGCGAAACCCACCAGCGGGCCGGTCAGGGGATGGGTCATGGGCGCGGTCCTCGGGTTGCCAGAACGCTAACACGGCTTATGGCATCGTTCAGGCCGTCGGGGAGAAAGTCCGGCCCGTCGGCGGTACCCCCCGTCGCCACGAAGAGGACAAGACCATGAACAAGACCGTGTTGGGCGTGCTGGCTGGCATGCTGGTGGGCGGCGGCGCGATCGCCGCGTACCAGACCTTTTCCACTCCTTATGCCGAGGTCGTCTCGGCGGTACCGATCACCGAGCGCGAGCCGGTGTTCGCCGACGTCGTCGCCTCGACGCCGGTGACCGAGATGCGCACCGGCAGCCGCGAGGTCTGCGAGGACCAGGTGGTCGAAAAGCGCCGCCCGGAGCGCTTCGGCGACAAGGACGGCATGGTGGTCGGCGCCCTTGCCGGCGCCCTGGTGGGCAGCCAGGTCGGCGGCGGCGACGGCAAGAAGCTGGCCACCGTGGCCGGCGCCGTGGGCGGCGCCTATGCCGGCCGCGAGATCGACCGCCGGCACCAGGGCGGGCAGCGCTACACCGAGGTCGAGCAGGTCTGCCGCACCGTCACCGAGCCGCGCGAGGAACTGGTGGGCTACGACGTGCAGTACCGCGCCGAGGACGGCAGCGTCGCCACCACCCGCGTCACCGAGAAGCCGGGCGCGCAGGTCCAGCTGGGCGAGCGCGACAAGATCGTCGGCTACGACGTGACCTGGCGCTACGAGGGCCAGACCGGCACGGTCACCACCGTGAAGGAGCCGGGCGACCGCATCCCGGTCCGCGACGGCGTGATCGACGTGGCCAGCCTGCAGGCCCCGCCGGCCGGCTGATCCGGCCTTCACGCGGTGCCCCGGACGGGCCGGCGATCGCCGGCCCGTTCGCATTCGTAGGGTGCGGCCGGCCCCGCGGCCCGGCTAAAATGCCGGGCTCCATCGACCCCGCCGTCCCGGAACCCCACGCCATGGCCCTGAACCCGACCGACCTGTTCGACATCCGCTCCCTGCTCACCGAAGAGGAGCGCATGATCCAGGACAGCGTCGCCCGCTTCACCGACGAGAAGGTGCTGCCGATCATCGGCGACTGCTTCGACCAGGGCCGCTTCCCGAAGGAACTGGTGCCGGAGATCGCGGCCATGGGCCTGCTTGGGTCCTCGCTGCCGGAGAAGTACGGCTGCGCCGGCCTCAACTCGGTCAGCTACGGCCTGATCTGCCAGGAGCTCGAGCGCGGCGACAGCGGCATCCGCAGCTTCGTCTCGGTGCAGAGCTCGCTGTGCATGTACCCGATCTATGCCTACGGCAGCGAGGAGCAGCGCCAGAAGTACCTGCCCGGCATGGCCCGCGGCGAGATCATCGGCTGCTTCGGCCTGACCGAGCCGCACGGCGGCTCCGACCCGGCCAACATGAAGACCACGGCGAAGAAGGACGGCGCCGACTGGATCCTCAACGGCGCCAAGATGTGGATCACCAACGGCAACCTGGCCGACATCGCCATCGTCTGGGCCCAGACCGAGGACGGCATCCAGGGCTTCATCGTCGAGAAGGGCATGCCGGGCTTCGCCGCCCAGGAAGTGCACCGCAAGATGAGCCTGCGCGCTTCGGTCACCAGCGCGCTGTTCTTCGACAACGTGCGCGTGCCGGAGGCCAACCGCCTGCCGAACGTGAAGGGCCTCAAGGGCCCGCTGGGCTGCCTGACCCAGGCCCGCTACGGCATCACCTGGGGTCCGATCGGCGCAGCCATCTCCAGCTACACCTGCGCGCTCGAGTACGCGAAGGAGCGCGTGCTGTTCAACCGCCCGATCGCCGCCACCCAGGCCGTGCAGCTCAAGCTGGCCGACATGGCGCGTCGCATCACCCTGGCGCAGCTGCTGAGCCTGCAGCTGGGCCGCCTCAAGGACGCCGGCACCATGCAGCCGGCGCAGGTGTCCATGGCCAAGTGGAACAACGTGCGCATGGCCCTGGACATCAGCCGCGAGGCGCGCGACATCCTCGGCGGCTCGGGCATCACCACCGAATACCCGCCGATCCGCCACGCGCTCAACCTCGAGTCGGTGATCACCTACGAGGGCACCGAGACCGTGCACCAGCTGGTCATCGGCCGCGAGGTCACCGGCATCAACGCGTTCTGAGCCGGGCCGGCGCGGGCGCCATGGGCATCGACGGGCTCGAACTGCTCACCCCGCGGCTGCGGCTGCGGCCGGTGCGCGGCGAGGACTTCGACGCCTGGGCGGCGTTCTGCGCCGATCCCGAGACCATGCGCCACCTCGGCGGCGTGCAGCCGCGCGCGCTGGCGTATCGCAGCCTGCTGGCGGTGGTCGGCGCCTGGCACGTGCAGGGCTTCTCGTTCTTCTCGGTCTTCGAGCGCGACGGTGGCCAGTGGATCGGCCGGGTCGGCCCGTGGATGCCGGAAGGCTGGCCGGGCACCGAGGTCGGCTACTCGCTGGCGCGCCCGGCCTGGGGCAAGGGGTACGCCACGGAAGCGGCCGCGGCTTGCATCGACTGGGCCGTCGACCAGCTCGGCTGGACCGACATCATCCAAACCATCGCGCCGGAGAACACGGCCTCGCAAGCCGTCGCCCGCCGGCTGGGCGCCACCTTGCGCGGCCCCTGCCGGCTTCCGGCCCCGTACGAAACCCTACCGTCCCAACTCTGGGGCCAGACGCGCGAACAGTGGCGGCAAAACCGCCTGACGCTGCGCGCCTGAGCCCCGACCACCGAGCCCGCCATGTCCGCCGTCGCCCCCCTGATCCCCGCCCGCCAGAAAGACGTCAACCGCGCCAAGGTCTGCGACGACAACTTCGTCGAGTTCGTCCGGAACTGGTCGGGCACGCCGATGCCGCGACCGGCGCCGCACGAGCCGGTGCTGGACGGCAGCGCCTGCACGGCGGCGGACTTCCTGGCCCTGTTCGAGTCCCAGCTGGTCTCGCGCCACCTCGACCTGATGGCGCGCGTGCTGCGCGTGCAGCAGAAGGTCTTCTACACCATCGGTTCGTCCGGCCATGAAGGCAACGCGATGGTGGCGCGGCTGACGCGCCACACCGATCCGGCCTTCCTGCACTACCGCTCCGGCGGCTTCATGGCCGAGCGCTTCCGCAAGCTGCCGGGCATGGACCCGGTGATGGATTCGGCGCTGAGCTTCGCCGCCAGCAAGGACGACCCGGCCAGCGGCGGCCGCCACAAGGTCTGGGGCAGCAAGCCGCTGTGGGTGCTGCCGCAGACCTCGACGATCGCGTCCCACCTGCCCAAGGCCCTGGGCACGGCCATCGCCATCGAGCAGGCCGGCCGCCTCGGCGTCGAGCTGCCGGTGCCACGCGATTCGATCGCCATCTGCAGCTTCGGCGACGCCTCGAGCAACCACGCCACCGCCCAGACGGCCTTCAACTGCGCGCAGTGGACGGCCTACCAGAAACTGCCGGCGCCCGTGCTGTTCGTCTGCGAGGACAACGGCATCGGCATCTCGGTCAAGACGCCGACCGGCTGGGTCGCCGAGGCCTTCCGGCAGCGCCCGGGCCTGGACTACTTCTACGCCGACGGCCTGGACCTCGCCGAAGGCTACGGCCAGGTGCAGGCCGCGGTGGAGCACTGCCGGCGCACGCGCCGACCGACCTTCCTGCACCTGCGCACCACGCGCATCATGGGCCACGCCGGCACCGACTTCGAGATCGAGTGGCGCAGCTTCGAGGAACTGATGGCGGTCGAGGCCACCGACCCGCTGCTGCGCTCGGCCGCGATCGCGCTCGAGTCGGGCCTGATGACGAAGGACGAGCTGCTGGCGACCTACGAGGCCATGCGCGCCCGCTGCTTCGCCGCGGCCGAAGAAGCCGACCGCCGCCCGAAGCTCACCGACCTGGCCGAGGTGATGGCGCCGCTGGCGCCGTACACGCCGGACCAGGTGCAGGCCCAGGCCACCCGCGCCGACTTCCAGGACAAGCGCCTGGCCGTGTTCGGCGGCGAGGCCAAGCTGCCCGAGAACCAGCCGCCGCGGCACCTGGCGATCCAGATCAACAACGCGCTGCACGACCTGTTCTGCCAGTACCCCGAGGCCCTGCTGTTCGGCGAGGACGTGGCGCAGAAGGGCGGCGTGTACACGGTCACCAAGGGCCTGCACAAGGCGTTCAAGAACGCCCGCGTGTTCAACACCCTGCTCGACGAGACGATGATCCTCGGCCTGGCCCAGGGTTACGCCAACATGGGCCTGCTGCCGCTGCCCGAGATCCAGTACCTGGCCTATTTCCACAACGCCTGCGACCAGATCCGCGGCGAGGCCTGCAGCCTGCAGTTCTTCAGCAACGGCCAGTACCGCAACCCGATGGTGATGCGCATCGCCTCGCTGGGCTACCAGCGCGGTTTCGGCGGCCATTTCCACAACGACAACTCGATCACCGCGCTGCGCGACATCCCGGGCCTGGTGGTCGGCTGCCCCAGCCGCGGCGACGACGCCGCGACCATGCTGCGCACCATGATGGCCCTGGCGAAGGTGGACGGCCGCGTTTGCGCCTTCCTCGAGCCGATCGCGCTGTACATGACCAAGGACCTGCACGAGGCCGGCGACGGCCAGTGGCTGACCGCCTACCCGGCGCCGGGCGAGGCGATGGTGCTGGGCGAGGAACGGGTGTATTTCCCCGAAGCCAGCGACCTGGTGATCTTCAGCTTCGGCAACGGCGTGCCGATGAGCCTGCGCGCGGCCCGCGCCATCGAGGCGAAGCACGGCTGGAAGGTGCGCGTGGTGGACCTGCGCTGGCTGCAGCCGCTGAACGCGCAGGCCATCGGACGCCATGCCCGCGACTGCGCCCGCATCCTGGTCGTGGACGAGGGCCGGCGCTCGGCCGGCGTGGGCGAGGGCATCATCACCGCGGTGGTGGAGGCGGGGCAGGGCGACAAGCCGCTGCGCCGGGTGGTCGGCGAGGACACCTACACGCCGCTGGCCGGCGCCGCCTTCCTGGTGATCCCGGGCGACGCCGACATCGTGGCGATGGCCGAGCAGCTCGCCTGAGGCCGTTTTCCCGGGGCGATGCCACCCACCCCCGGAAGGCCTAGACTGTCGGCATGAGCACCTCGCGGCCCCAGACCATCCTGTTCGCCGACGTCAGCGGCAGCACCCGACTGTTCGAGATCAAGGGCGACGTCGAGGCCCGCCGACTGGTGTCGCGGGTGCTCGATGCGATGTCGGCGATCTGCCGCGAGAACGGCGGCCGGGTCATCAAGACCATCGGCGACGAAATCATGTGCACCTTCCCGGCCGCGCTCAACGGCGTGCTGGCCGCCTGCGACATGCAGCGGCGCATGGGCCGGGACCCGGAGTTCGTGCGCGACAGCCTGGCCGTGCGCATCGGCCTGCACCACGGCGATGCGCTGGAGGAGGACGACGGCGACGTCTACGGCGACGCGGTCAACACCGCCGCGCGCATGGCCTCGCTGGCCAAGCGCGAGCAGGTCGTCACCACCGCCGCCACCTACGGCCTGCTGGCCGGCAAGGCCCCGGAAGCGCGCAGCCTGGGCAAGGCCCGGGTCAGCGGCAAGCTGCTGCCCATCGAGATCGTCGACCTGGTCTGGCAGGAGGACACCTCGGGCATGACCCTGGTGCAGGGCTCCATCCGCTCGGCGCTCGAGGAGCCGGCCGGTTCCCGCCTGGTGCTGCGCCACCGCGGCCAGGAGATCGTGCTCGAAGCCGGCGGCCCGGCCTTCATGATGGGCCGCGAGGCCGGCAACCACCTGGTGGTGGAGGCCGACTGGGTCAGCCGCACCCACGCCCAGCTCGAGTTCAAGCGCGGCCACTTCACCCTGGCCGACCGCTCGACCAATGGCACGTACGTGCGCATCGGCGACGACGACGAGCTCAAGCTGCACCGCGACGAGCTGCACCTGCGCAAGTCCGGCACGATCAGCCTGGGCCAGGCCATCGGCCTCAACACCGCCCTGCTGGTGCAGTTCGAGATTTCCTGAGGCTGGAAAGACGAAGGGCGGACCCTCGCGGATCCGCCCCTTGCACGTGGTGCCGCGAGCCCGGTTCAGTTGCCGCCGGCGCGAACCTCGATGCCGCCCTGGACCTCTTCCTCGGCCGCCTCGTCGGCGGGCGCGTCGGCCGCGGCGGGCGCCGCCTCGGGGCGGGGCTTGTAGCCGAACACGCCGCGCAGCAGGCGCTCGGCGCCGGCGTACTCGGCGGCGCTGGCGGCCACGAACTGGGTCGCGCCCAGCTCCGACAGCACCTCGAACTGCTCCGGGTCCTCGTGCAGCTTCAGCATGGCCTGGGCCACGGCCTCGCGCACGTCCTGGGGCACGTTGCCGGCGGCGCTGAGGGCGCGTCCGGTGAACTCGCGGCTTTCGGTGATGGCGACCAGGTTCGGGTACAGCTGGGCGATGTAGTTGGGCACCATCGCGCCTTCCGACTCGCCGGCGAAGATCATGTCCACGCCGTCCTTCCAGTTGGTCGCCTCCGACAGCACCTGCGGCTCGGCGATCGGGTTCTTGTACAGCTCGGTGAGCAGCAAGTAGCCCATGCTCGGCGCCGGCATGCTGACCACGCGGTTGCCGATCAGGCCCTGCAGGCCGCCCTCGGCCACCGAGGCGTCGGCCAGCAGCGAGAAGCGCGTGCCCTCGGCCACGCGCACCAGCGGCGTGAAGCCCAGGCGGTTGGCGCGGTAGTCGGTGAAGTGGGCTTCCTCGAAGGCGAAGTCGGCGCGCGCGCCGGCGCGCAGGTCGCGCCAGTACACGTGGTAGTTGGCCGAGGTCTTGAGCTTGAAGGTGTGGCCCGTGCTGGCCGCCAGGTACTGCAGCAGCGGCTGGTAGACCTGCTGCGCCTGCGCCGGCGGGTAGTTGGGTTCGACTGCAAGGATGTATTCGGCGGCCGACGCCTGCGCGCCCGCCAAGACAAGGACCAGGGCCGTCAGGCCTTTGAGACGCTTCATGTTGGACTCCTCCCGTGCGGGCCGATATAGCAGGTCTGCCCGCGCGACGCCAACCGTGATGCGGTTCTCAGCGCGGCCGGCGCAGGTCGCCGGCGAAGGGCAGGCGACGCGCGGGCCGCCCGTCCACGGCCAGCTCGCCGGCAAGCCCGGCGGTGGCCACGGCCAGGGCCTCTCGGCCATCGTCCCGGGCGCAGACGATCGTGCCGGCCGGGCTGCCGCCGCAGGCCAGGGCCTGGCCCTCGGCCAGGCCTTCGCCGGCCAGCCGCAGCAGTTCGCGCTTGGCCTGGCCGAGGTAGTGGGTGCGCGCGACGATCTCCTGGCCCGGGTAGCAGCCCTTCCTGAGGCTGAAGGCCGCGTGCCGGTCCAGCGAAAGCATCTGCGGCGTCCAAGCCTCGGCCTGGGCCGGTCCCAGCCGGGGCAGGCCCAGGGCGATGTCGGCGGCACGCCAGGCCGCCGTCGCCGCTGCATCGGCCGGTGCGAGGCGGGGGTCGCCGGCCGGCAAGAGGGCCAGCGAACGCGGGCAGGCCGGCACGCCCAGGTCGAGCACCCAGCCCGAGGCCTCGTCGCCGGCGACGCGATCGGGTGCGGCCGGCCGGGGCAGCGCCTCCCCCGCGCCGACCGCGGCGACCCAGCGGTCCTCGGCGCGGACCGCGATCTTGCGCCGGAACACGAAGCGCTGGAGCGCCGGGGCCAGGGCGGCCGGGTCGGCATCCGGCAACCACAGCAGCAGCCGCGCGGGGGCGACCCGCGCCAGCGCGAACAGCGCGATCACGCGGCCCTTGGGCGTTAGCCAGCCGTTCCACTGCCACTGGCCCTCGGCCAGCGCGGCGACGTCGCCCATGAACTGCGATTGCGCGAAGGCCAGCGCATCGGGCCCCTCCAGCGTGATCAGGCCGCCGCCGGGCAGGGCGGGGCAGGCGGGGCCGGGCAGGTTTTCCTTGAACGACATGGGTGCGGGACTTAACATTGCGGCATGGCGACCGAGCCACGAATCATAGGCGAATCCGCAGCTTCCCCCGAAGCCGAACCGACCCCGCCCGCGCCGCCGGCGCCGGTCGAAGTCGGCGGGCGGGACGGCCCCGAGCCGACCCGCTACGGCGACTGGGAGAAGAACGGCCGCTGCATCGACTTCTGACGCGCCGCACACGTCGCGCCATCCATCCTTCCCCGGTCCCTTCGAGAGCGCAGCCCATGGCCACGCCGAAACGCCCCTTGTCCCCCTTCATGATCGGGCCCTACTACCGGCCCCAGCTGACGTCGATGATGTCCATCGCGCACCGCGGCAGCGGCGTGGTGCTGGCCCTGGGCTCGCTGGCCCTGGTCTGGTGGCTGCTGGCCGCCGCGGCCGGCGGCGAGGCCTACGCCGCCTTCGCGGCCTGCGCGTCCTCGCCGCTGGGCAAGGCCGCGCTGTTCGCCTATTCGGCGGCGCTGGTCTACCACTTCCTCAACGGCCTGCGCCACCTGGCCTGGGACGCCGGTTGGGGCTTCGACCTCCCGACCGCCTACGCCAGCGGCTATGCCGTGATCGGCCTGGCCGTGGTGCTGACCGCCGTGCTCTGGTGGGTCGGCCTGGGAGGCCTGGCATGAGCGGCCTGCGCCATCCTCTCGCCCGCGCCAAGGGCCTGGGCTCGGCCAAGGACGGCGTCGGCCACTGGTGGGCCCAGCGCCTGACCGCGATGGCCCTGGCCCTGCTCACGCCCTGGTTCGTGATCTTCGCCCTGCGCCAGTTCGGCGCCGAGGCCGAGGCCGTGCGCGCCGCCATCGCCCAGCCGCTCAACGCCACGCTGCTCTCCGCCTTCGTGCTGTCGGTGTTCTGGCACGCGCGCCTGGGCCTGCAGGTCGTGGTCGAGGACTACATCCACGGCTGGCTGGAGCTCGCGCTGCAGGTCGCCATCAAGTTCCTCTTCGCGCTGGCGGCCATCGCCGCGCTGCTGGCGATCGGCCGCATCGCCTTCACTGCCTGAGACCCGCCATGACGTCCGCGTACAAGATCCACGAACACACCTACGACATGGTCGTCGTCGGCGCCGGCGGCGCCGGCCTGCGCGCCACCTTCGGCCTGGCCCAGAAGGGCCTCAGGACCGCCTGCATCAGCAAGGTCTTCCCGACCCGCTCGCACACCGTCGCGGCGCAGGGCGGCATCTCGGCCGCGCTGGGCAACATGGGCGAGGACGACTGGCGCTTCCACTTCTACGACACCATCAAGGGCTCGGACTGGCTGGGCGACCAGGACGCGATCGAATACATGTGCCGCGAGGCCATCCCGGCCATCATCGAGCTCGAGCACCAGGGCGTGCCGTTCTCGCGCACCGAGGACGGCCGCATCTACCAGCGCCCCTTCGGCGGCATGACCACGCACTACGGCAAGGGCACCGCCCAGCGCACCTGCGCCGCGGCCGACCGCACCGGCCACGCCATCCTGCACACCCTGTACCAGCAGTCGCTGGCGCACTCGGCCGAGTTCTTCATCGAATACTTCGCGCTCGACCTGGTCATGGACAGCGAGGGCGCCTGCCGCGGCGTGCTGGCGCTCGACATGGCCACGGGCGAGCTGCACCTGTTCCGCGCCCAGGGCACCGTGCTGGCCACCGGCGGCTACGGCCGCGCCTACTTCTCGGCGACCTCGGCGCACACCTGCACCGGCGACGGCGGCGGCATGGCGCTGCGCGCCGGCCTGCCGCTGCAGGACATGGAGTTCGTGCAGTTCCACCCGACCGGCATCTACGGCGCCGGCTGCCTGATCACCGAGGGCGTGCGCGGCGAAGGCGGCATCCTGCGCAACAACAAGGGCGAGCGCTTCATGGAGCGCTACGCCCCGAACGCCAAGGACCTGGCCTCGCGCGACGTCGTCTCGCGCTCGATGACCATCGAGATCCGCGAAGGCCGCGGCGTGGGCCCGAAGGGCGACCACATCCACCTGGACCTGACCCACCTCAACCCGGCCGACATCCACGAGAAGCTGCCGGGCATCGCCGAGACCGCCAAGATCTTCGCCGGCGTCGACGTCACCAAGCAGCCGATCCCGGTGCTGCCGACCGTGCACTACAACATGGGCGGCCTGCAGACCAACTACCACGGCGAAGTGGTCACGCTGAAGAACGGCAACCCCGACACCGTCGTGCCGGGCCTGTACGCCATCGGCGAGGCGGCCTGCGTGTCGGTGCACGGCGCCAACCGCCTGGGCTCGAACTCGCTGCTCGACCTGGTGGTGTTCGGCCGCGCCGTGGCCAACCGCTGCGCCGAGACGATCAAGCCCGGCGCCGCCCAGCCGGCGGTGCCGCGCCCGTCGGTGGACAAGGCCCTGGCCAACCTCGACAAGCTGCGCCACGCCAACGGCGGCACGCCGACGGCCGAGATCCGCGCCAGCATGCAGCAGGTCATGCAGAACAACGCCGCGGTGTTCCGCACCGGCGAGACGCTGCAGGAGGGCGTGCAGAAGATCGCCCAGGTGCACAAGGGCTTCGCCGACGTGCGCGTCTCCGACCGCTCGCTGGTCTGGAACTCCGACCTGATCGAGACGCTGGAGCTGCAGAACCTGCTCGGCCAGGCCGTGGCCACCATGGTGTCGGCGGAGAACCGCAAGGAATCGCGCGGCGCCCACGCCCGCGAGGACTACACCGAGCGCGACGACGTGAACTGGCACAAGCACACCCTGTGCTGGGTGGACGAGCAGGGCAACACCCGCATCGACTACCGCCCCGTGCACATGTACACGCTGAGCAAGGACGTCGAGCCCGTGCCGCCCAAGGCCCGCACCTACTGACCCTGTGGGAGGGCCTCCAGGCACTCCCGCGCACCCGGAATCGAGAACATGGCTGAGTTCACCCTCCCGAAGAATTCCAAGGTC
>VFQM010000428.1_pt1 | contig 47301 bp, 49 predicted proteins | sample 3512391 | NCBI WGS metagenome assembly VFQM01 (sample SAMN10412369, study PRJNA504923) | tailings metagenome | isolation source: Replicate 1 from Balatoc abandoned mine | place: Philippines | reverse complement strand
CCAGGTCAGATACTGCGCGCGCATCCTGTCGCCGACCGCGGGCGCGAGGCCCGCCTCGGGAAATGCGTCGCACAGGTAGATGCTGATCGCCGCCCGCTCGGTGATGACCACGCCGTCGTGGTCGATCGCCGGCACCTTCTTGTTCGGCTGTATCGCACGGTACTCTTCGGGAACCCCGCCGGGCGCCCGGATGTCGACGTGCTCGATGCGGTAGGGCGCGCCAAGTTCTTCCAGCAGCCAGAATATGCCCGACGCGCGCGACCATGGCGCATGGTAGAAGGTGATCATCGCTTTCCTCCTCCTCCGATCCTCCTGACCCTAGCACGGGCCTCCTGACACCACTTTGTCAGGATCAATGGCAGGAGGAATCGATTGGGCCAGCAATCAGCGCCGCTGATGGAAAGCCTCGCGTATGGCGGACGCCATGACATCGACGGCTTCGCTGTTGGCGCGCGGATTTCGGTGCAGTACGACCCTCGTCCTGTCGATCTGGCCGAAGCCGTCGGCCTCGGTGAGTTCGCGGCAATCCGGGGGGATGTTGGACCTCGAGATCGGCGCCACGGCAAGCCCGGCCGTCACCGCGAGCAACAGGCCGTTGGTGGTGTCGCTGGTATAGGCGAAGCGATAGTCGATACCCCGTCGCTCCAGCGAGGCGAGGACGTATTCGCGCGACCACCCTTCGCGGCTGTAGACGGCGATGGGCAGCGGCCGCTCCTCGTGCAACTGGTGCCGGTTGGAGGTGACCCAGACGATCGGGTCGTCCATCAGAACCTCGGCGCCGGAAGGCTCCTGCCATTCGAAAACCACAGCCAAATCAAGCTCTCCGGCCGCGAGGGCAGCCATTTGCGAGGCGGAATAGCCGAACCTGACCGTCACCTCCACCAGCGCATGGCGCTGCGCAAAAGCCCCGAGCGCCCGTGACAGGACGGGCTGGCCGTACTCCTCCGGCAGGCCGATCCGGACGGGACCGCCGAGCGGCGCCGAACGCATGGAGGCGGCCGTCTCGTCGAGCAGGCTGACGATACGGCGCGCATTTGCGACGAGGTCGCCGCCCCGCCGGGTGAGCGTGACACCGCGTGCGCCGCGCTCGAACAGGACCTCGCCTACCACCTCCTCGAGGCGCTTGATCTGCATGCTGATCGCCGATTGCGTACGGCCGACCGCCTCCGCCGCGCGGGTGAAATTGCCGCTCTCCGCTACCGCCAGGAAGGTACGAAGCAGGTCGCTGTCGAGACGAACGGTCATGGCCTTGCACCGCTAGACATAAGATTTTCTGATGGCTGTCATCATTCCAATTCGTTTGCGTCGTGTCAAACGGCGGTGGATAGTCGCGTCACCCATTGGAAGGTGGCCGTCAGATGCGGCTACGGACTGGTTTTACCGTCCTCACTTTCACCCGCCGCGTTCTCACGGCGGGTTTTTTCTTGGCGAACCGCGGCCCTGGGGAGGAGAGGCAGCGGACGCCAGCTCCAACCATCAGACAGGCAATTTCAGGCAACCGACACCATGAACAGAACGCTTCTCGGCATCCTATGCCTGTGTCTGGGAGTGCTGGTGTTTTCCATACAGGACGCCCTGATCAAGGCAGTCGCAGGCACCTATCCCGTTGGCGAAGCGCTGCTCATCCGCGCCGTCGTGGCACTGCCGCTTCTGCTGATCATGGTGCATCGCGACGTCGGCCTGCGCGCCCTCGCATCGCCGAACTGGCGCTTCCTCGCCTGGCGCTCGACGATCCTCTTCGCATCCTACTGCGCCTACTACCTGGCGATACCGGCGATGCCGATCGCCGATGCGGCAGCACTCTTCTTCACGGCGCCGCTCATCATCATGGCGATGGCCGGCCCCTATCTCGGCGAGCGGGTGCCGTGGCAGAGCCTTGCGGCAGGGGTCGCCGGGCTGATGGGCGTGATTGTCATGGTCAATCCGGGGGGCGGCATCTTCGAATGGGCAGCACTCTTGTCGCTGGCCTCGGCCTTCCTCTACGGCTTCTCGCAGCTCATGGCGCGCAAGATCGGCGTGGTCGAAAGCGCCACGACCATGGCGTTCTACCAGAACGCGGCCTATTTGGTGGGGGCGCTCGCGATCACCGCCGTCTTTGCCACGGCGGGCCTGCCGCAATCGGGGCACCCCAGCCTCGACTTCCTGATGCGGCCGTGGGTTTGGCCGAGCCTGAACGACTTCCTGATGATGGGAGCCTGCGGCGTCATCGCGGCCGTCGGCATGACCCTGCTCGGCCAGGCCTATCGGCTGGCGCCGGCCAACAGGGCGGCGACCTTCGAATATACCGGCCTGCTCTGGGCGCCGCTTTGGGGCTTCCTGTTCTTTGCCGAGGTCCCCGACAGCGGCACGTTCATCGGCGCACTGCTGATCGTCGGGGCTGGCATCTTCGCGCTGAACGCCGGCTCGCGCGGGCCTCAGGCGGCTCCGGCGAACGCTGCCGCCGACTGATTCGACCGGGCGAGCGCAAGCGATACCCGGTCGCGGATATCGGCCAGCGTGAACGGCTTCTGCACGACGTCCAGGATGATCGCGTCGAGTTCCTCGGCGCGCTCGCGCTGGTCGGCGTAGCCGGTCATCAGCAGGATCGGGAGCCCGGGGAAGGCGCGCGCGGCAGCCTGCGCCATCTCGATGCCGTCCATCTCGGGCATGCGGATGTCGGAGACGATCAGGTCGTAGAAGCCGAGCTCGGCGTGGATGCGCTCGAGCCCCTGCGCGCCATCGCAGGCGACATCGATGACATGGCCGGCGCGCTCGAGGGCGCGGGCGGCGAGGGTGCGAACGGACTCATCGTCCTCAACGATCAGAAGCTTTGCCATGGCGGCGATATTTGCCGCGACAGGTTGACGATTTCTGAAGGCCGGGAGAATTGGCCGATGCCCTCGCGTCAGGCGTCGCCCTTGACCACGCCGACGAAGGGCAGTTCGCGGAAGGCGTGTGCCACGTCCATGCCGTAGCCGACGACGAAATAGTCCGGGCAATCGAAACCGACATAGTCGGCATCGAGATCGGTCTGCCGGCGCATCCGCTTGTCGAGCAGGACGGCGAGCGAGCAGCTCTTGGCGCCGCGCGACAGCATCAGCTCGCGGGCGAACTTCAGCGTCTTGCCCGATTCGAGGATGTCGTCGATGAGCAGCACGTCGCGGCCCTTCACCTCGTTGTCGATGTCGCGCAGCACGCGCACCTCGCCGCTGGTCGTGCCGGCGCCATAGCTCGAGATGAAGATGAACTCGACCTCCGGCGACAAGCCGACGTCGTGCATGGCCCTGATCAGGTCCGCCGCGAATATGAACGAGCCCTTGAGCACGGAAATGACGAGCAGGTCGGTGTAATCGTGCGAGGCTATATCCTTGGCCAATTCCAGATTGCGCCGAGCGATCGCCGAAGCGGAGAACAGAACCTCGATTTCCTTGCCGCGGACAACTGGCATGACATCACCTATTCAGAGAACGCGACCGTGACGGTCCTTATCCCGTTCATAGGCAGGTCGAGCCGGCTCGAAAAGTCCCATCTTGCTCCGGGCTCGACCGGAGCGCCTGCTGTCCCCAGCCTGTAGCGCAGGATCTTGCCGTCTTCTCCGGCCACGGAGATGTCGATGGGCGGGAGCGCCGCTACGCTGGGTCCGTCATTGATGGCCACGCCGTCGACGAGCAGCACCGGCTTCCGGCCGGAGACGTCGACGCGCGAATTGATCTCCGAGAGGCGCAGCTGGTCCGTCTGGGATGGCGCGGGAACCGCATAGCTGCGCACGATCGCATGCCCGCCCGAGATCCAAAACGCCATTGCCGCCAAGGAGATACCGGCAGCCCAGAACGCCGGCCCGCCGCGCGGGGATCTTGGCAACGCTCCTCTTTCGGCGGGGCGCAGCATGTCCATGCCGCCCGAAGCAGGCGCTTCCGGCGTCCAGACCGCTTGCCGGTCGGATGATTCGGCGCGGTCTTCGGGCGCTGCGACGATCTCGAAATCGGCGTCGACGACATCGCCGTCCACGGGGCGCGGCGACTGGGCGCATGTGTCGCGGGCCCCGGCGGCCATGATTTCGCCGGAAACCGGGCGTGCTTTCCGCGCGTCAGCCATCGGACCCCTTAGACATTTTGCCACGAGGGGGTAAACGCAAATGGTTAATGCTTCGCCACCAGAGTGCCTGCGCGCCTCGAAACGGCCCGAATGTTAACCGTCCGTTAACCATGCGGACCCATGGTCGTTTCGTAGAAACGGGCAGCGAGGGTCCCGCGTATTCCACGGGATCAACCAAGGTCAGCAGCACGTGATCCGCTTCGAAAATGTCGGCCTCAGATACGGAATGGGTCCGGAGATCCTGCGCGACGTCTCCTTCCAGATCCCAGAGCGCTCGTTCCAGTTCCTGAGCGGTCCTTCCGGCGCCGGCAAGACGACGCTGCTGCGCCTGCTGTTCCTGTCGCTCAAGCCTACGCGCGGGCTGATCAGCGTCTTCGGCAAGGACCGCTCGCTGATCACCCGGGCCGAACTGCCGCTTCTGCGCCGCCGCATCGGCGTGGTGTTCCAGGATTTCCGCCTGCTCGACCACATGACCACCTACGAGAACGTGGCCCTGCCCTTGCGCGTGCGCGGGCGCGAGGAGGCGAGCTACCGCACCGACGTGACCGAGCTGCTGAAATGGGTCGGGCTGGGCGAGCGCATGCACGTGCTGCCCCCGGTGCTTTCGGGCGGTGAAAAGCAGCGCGCGGCCATCGCCCGGGCGTTGATCGAGCAGCCCGAGGTCCTGCTTGCCGACGAGCCCACCGGCAACGTCGACCCGCCCCTGGCGCGCCGCCTGCTGCGCCTGTTCATCGAGCTCAACCGGCTCGGCACGGCCGTCGTCATCGCCACCCACGATCTCGGCCTGATGGACCAGGTCGATGCCCGTCGCATGATTCTCGCCGGCGGGAGGCTCGACATCTATGACTGAGGGCACCGTAGACATCCGGGCGCATGACGACGAATTCGAAGACGAGTTCGAGGATGCGCCCCTGCAGCAGCCACAGCAGCCGCAGCCGCCTGTCCGGCGCAAGGTCGCGCCCCTCGTTCCGCCGCAGAACATCGCCGGGCGAGCCCTGGTGCTGGTCATCGCCATCATGACCTTCCTGTCCTGCCTGACGCTGGGCGCGGTGACGCTGGTCCGCGACACGGCGTCGGTCTGGGAAAACCAGATTTCGCGAGAGGCGACGATCCAGATCAAGCCGGCCGAGGGCCTGGACATGGAAGCGGCGCTCGAGACCGCCTCGCGCATCGCAGGCGAGTTCGCCGGCGTGCGCGAAACCAAGATCGTCGACCGCGAGGCCACCTCGCGCCTGCTCGAGCCCTGGCTCGGCTCGGGGCTGAACATCGACGAGCTTCCGGTGCCGCGCCTGGTGATCGTGACGATCGATGAGGACAATCCACCCGATTTCGCGGCCATGCGCTCGGCGATCGTGCCTAAGGTTCCGACGGCAACGCTGGACGATCACCGCACCTGGGTCGACCGCCTCGTCGCCATGGCGCGCACGACGGTTACGATCGGCACGGGCGTGCTGGTGCTGATGCTGGCTGCGACCGTGCTGTCGGTGGTTTTCGCCACGCGTGGCGCGATGGCGGGCAACGGTCACATCATCGAGGTGCTGCACTATGTCGGCGCCGAGGCGCGCTTCATCGCCAAGGAATTCCGGCGCCATTTCCTGCTCACCGGCATGAAAGGGGCCGCCGCCGGCGGTTTCGCGGCGGTGATCGTGTTCATCGGCTTCTCGTGGTGGTCGTCGCGCAACCTGGCGACGCCCGAGGCCGACCAGGCGACCGCACTGTTCGGCAACTTCGCCATCGGCGCCAACGGCTATCTCGGGGTAGCGGTGATCGTCGCGGTGATCGGGGTGCTGACCGCAGCCACGTCGCATTTCACCGTCGTCACCTATCTCGACGAGATCGACAGGCATCAACCGGATGGACTTTGATCACGAACAATGACCGAGCGTCATCCAATGTGCATAATGGGACCTCTGCAAAAGCCGCAAAGGCTGCTTAATCATGGTGCCGTGATGGGACAGGATGCGCTCGCCGCTTCGGGGATGGTTGCAGGAACGGAATTCTACCCAGCCGCGCGCAAGACGCGCCGGAGAAACATTTTCTTGCGCAGATTTCTTTTCGTGGTGTTCACCGCAGCGTTGGTCTTCGCGGGCGGTTTTGCCATCTTCGCAACGCATGTGAGCCGCCTAAGCACGCCCGCCGACCCCTCGCAGGCCGACGCGATTATCGTGCTCACCGGCGGCCAGTCGCGCCTCGATGCGGCACTGGGTCTGCTCAAGGCCGGCAAGGGCGAGCGCCTGCTGATCAGCGGCGTCCATCCCGCTGCGACCCGCCGCCAGTTGCAGGTCGCGACCGGCAGCGACAAGGCGCTGTTCAACCGCGTCGACATCGACCGCGCCGCGCTCGACACGATCGGCAACGCCCAGGAAAGCGCGAAGTGGGTCGAGAACCACGACTACCAGCGCCTCATCCTCGTCACCAACAACTACCACATGCCGCGCAGCCTGCTGGAGATGGGGCGCCTGTTGCCCCGGGCGAGCCTGACGCCCTACCCCGTCGTCAACTCGAAGCTGGACGACGGCAAGTGGCTGACCGAACCCAAGGCCTTCCGTGTGCTGTTCACCGAGTACAACAAGTACCTGCTGGCGCTGGCGCGCGGCATCGTTCCGGTCAGGCCTTCGGGCGAAGGCATCGTGGTGGCGCAGGCACAGGCGGCAGAGAAAGGCGAATAGCCTGCTAAGCGAGAACTGGGCGTTTTCCTTTTTGAGCCGCTTGGTGTAACCAACGGCGGATTTTCGTCCTCAGGCACCCCGCGCAAAAATGCTCTATATCCGCTCGCTGGCATTCAACTTCGTCTTCTATGTCAGCCTGGTCGCCCAGATGATCCTGTGGACGCCCTACTACTTCCTGTCGCCGCGCCATCGGGCATGGTTCGTGCCGAAGTTCTGGGCGCGATCGAGCCTCTGGCTGCAGGAGAAGATCGCCGGCACCAAAAGCGAGATCACCGGCATGGAGAACCTGCCCGAGGGCTCGTTCATCCTCGCGCCGAAGCACCAGTCGTTCTGGGATGCGATCGCCTTCTTCCCGTACCTGCGCGACCCGCTCTACATCCTCAAGCGCGAGCTGATGTGGATCCCCTTCTTCGGCTGGTACATCAAGAAGATGAACATGATCCCGGTCAACCGCGGCAAGCGCTCGGCGGCGCTGAAGGCGGTCGTGATCGCGACACGCCAGGAAATGCAGCACGACCGCCAGTTGATCATCTATCCCGAGGGCACGCGCCGCGCGCCGGGCGACGAGCCGGCCTACAAATGGGGCATCGCCGAACTCTATTCCGCACTCAACATGCCGGTCGTGCCCGTTGCGCATGTGGCCGGGCTGTACTGGCCGCGCCGCAAGTTCCTGCGCCATCCGGGCACGATCAAGGCCCGTTTCCTCAAGCCGATCCCGGCCGGCCTGGACAAGGAAGAGTTCATGCGGCGGCTGATCGCCGAAACGGAAGCCGCCTGCGACGAGTTCCTCATCGACGCCGCCCGCTCGGAAAACCCGCCGCCCATGCCGCCAACGGCGGCGAAGCGGCTCAAGGAACTCGGCGTCAGCTGACCGTCAACACTCCGGTGCATGACCCTGAAAATCGGAACCGATTTTCAGAAAGGATCATGCACTGATTCAAATTGCTACAGCGTCCTGTGCGCGTCCAAGAGGACGCGCGGCGCTGTAGGCCGCCATACGCCGCTCGTGTTCGAGCAGCCAGCGCTTGCGCCACAGCCCGCCGCCATATCCGGTCAGGTCGCCGCCCGCGCCAACGACACGGTGGCAGGGGATGACGACCGCGATGGGATTGGCGCCGTTGGCGCGGCCAACGGCACGCACCGCGGCCGGGTTGCCGATCTCGGCGGCAAGGCCTGAATAGGTGGCCGTGGTGCCGGCCGGGATGCGCCGCAGCCCGTTCCACACCTGCTGCTCGAAGGCTGTGCCGAGCGGCGCGAGCCGCGTGGCGAAACTGGCCGACTTCCCCTCGAAGTAAGTCTTGAGCTCGGCTTCGATCTGCTCAATCGGCCCTGAACGCCCGAAGGCGATCGCCGAGCCGGTGGCGGCCTGGAGCTTCCTCACCTCCGTTGCCAGCGCCTTGCGCTCGAGGAACTCGAGTATGTGGAGCGCGTGGGCATCGGCGATGGCGATCATCGGCCCGATCGGGGTTTCGAGCCAGTCGGCCTTGAGCATGGCCTTGCCGCGCAGCCTGGCCGGCGCCTCACCGATCAGGCGCGTGACGGCGGCACGGAAACCGCTGCCCGATTCGAAGCCTGCGTCCAGTTGCGTGTCGATAACGCTGTCTCCTTCGGCGAGATGCGCAGCGGCCTTTCCGATCCGGCGCAGCCGCGCCATTTCCAGGAAGCTCATGCCGAAATGCCGCTTGAAGGCGCGCCGCACGGTCGACGCATCGAAACCCATGGCGACGACGTCGGCCTCCAGCCAGCGGCGCTCGGGCTCGCGGTCGAGCGCATCGAGCAGCGTGGCGACCAGGGGCTCCGGCGTGCCGGTTCCCATCATGGGCCGGCAGCGCTGGCAGGGCCGGAAGCCGGCATGCAGGCACTCGGCCGCGGTGTCGAAGAAGCGCGTGTTCTCGCGCTTCGGCTTGCGCGCAGCGCAAGTGAGGCGGCAGAAGATGCCGGTCGAGGTGACCCCGACAAAGGCAAGGCCGTCATATCCGGGATCGCGCGCGATCAGGGCATCGTAGAGCGTGTCGTCGGAAGGCCGTTGGAAAAGCATGGGCAATCAATAGCGCGAGTCCGGCGCCCATGGCGCCGAAAATCGGGCGTGGATTTTGCAGGCCGCGCGACCAAAAGAATGCGCTGGGCGGCCGAGATCAACCTTGGCCGATGAGCGTGGCGACCTTTTCGAGCCAATGATCGCGAATGTCGAGCGCCTTGAGGTGCGCGACCGTGTTCAACACATATTCCTCGTTCGGTCCCGACTTGCCAACCGCCCCGGTGACGATGCGCGCCGCCTCGTCCTCGTGCAGGCGCCCTGCATACTGGTGGTGGTTCCGGTCGACGACGTAGCAGACCGCCGGCACCTTCTCTCCACGGTCGAGTTGCACGGCAACAGTGCGTTCCAGATACACCCTGGTGACGAGTTCACGATCGCGCAGATAGGCGAGCACCTCGTCGCGCAATTCCTCGGGGACACGGTAGGCGAGCCCGACGCAGGAGCCGCCCCTGTCGAGCCCGAGCACGAGGCCGGGGCGTTCCTCGGTGCCGCGATGCACCCACGAGCGGACGCAAAGCGCACGCCGGAACCCCGCCAGCCGGGCGCGGCGCGTTTCGACATGGGCAAAGCCCGGCCGCCACATCAGCGAGCCATAGCCAAAAACCCAAAAATCGCCCATATCGCCAAGCCTGTTGGTGGTTCGCGGTCCACCTTTCCGCGTTAACGAGAGCCCGAGCATGACGTCAAGCCAAGAGACCAAGACAAGCTACAGCCGCCGCTTCCTCTGGCTCGGCCTGTTCATCGTGCTCCTGTTCGGCGGCTACAGCGCCGGCTGGTTCTGGTTCGCCGGGAGAACCGAGAACGAAATCCGCAAGGCAATCGCCGACATCAACCGCGACGGGGTTTCCGCAAGCTGCGTCAACTCCACGGTACAAGGCTTCCCGTTCCGCATCGGCCTGTTCTGCGACAGGCTCGAATACGAGGACACGCGCCAGCGAATCTCCGCCACCACAGGCAACTTGCGCACGGCGGCGCAGATCTACCAGCCGACGCGGACCGTGCTGGAGATCGACGGCCCGCTGCGGCTCACCGCACCCGACCTGCCGGAACTCGAGTTCAACTGGGACCTGCTCCACGCGAGCGCCCGGTTCGCCAATCCCCTGCCGCAGCGCGTATCGGTGGAAGCGAGGAAGGTGACGGGACAGGCTTCCTTCACCGACGGCGCACCCATCCCCCTGTTCACCGCCGAGGACGTCCAGACGCACTTCAGGCCCAACGGCGCCGACATCGATCTTGCCGCCACCTTCACCGGGCTGCTCGTAGACCCGCGTGCGTTGCAGGGCCGCAAGCTGCCGCTCCTGGACGGCAGCGCCGACACCTCATGGACGAACGGTGTGGCGATGGCCACGAGCGCGGGCCAGAGCCTGCGCGGTCAGGCCGGCACGATACGGTCGATGACGATCACCTCAGGCGGAAACACCGGTGCCGCAGTGACTGGCCCGTGGTGGATCGGCGACGACGGGCTGCTCGACGCCGACCTGCGCGTCACCATCCAGAACCCGCGCGAACTGTCGCGCCTCCTCGCCGAGGTCATCCCCGAACAGAGACAGCAGATCGAGACCGCATTCTCCGGCCTCGCCCTACTCGGCGATGCGCCCAGCCTGCCGCTGAAGGTCGTGAAGGGCAAGGCGACCCTCGGCTTCATCCCGTTGGGGATGCTGCCGCCGGTGGCGCGGTAACAACGAACAGGTTGGCGCCGGGCGCAAATCGCGCCCGGACACGAGTTTCGGCACCCCACAACCAACGTAAGTTACTCTTGCATTTCTACAACCAATAGATGCAAGCTCTGCGCGCAAAATCAACCTTTACGCGTGGAGGATTTGGTTATGACTGCGACTGACTCTCCCTTCGGCATGATCTGGTCATCCGACCCCCAGTACCCGTGGTACGACGGCATCTTGCCCCCCGGCCTCGAAACCGACGAACAGATCAAGCAAAACTCTCAGCGCCAGATCTGGGAACAATATGAAAGCATGAATGCCCTTGCGAAGAGCCGCAAGGATTCAAACAACCCGTTCGAGATCAAGGGTGTCGTCGCCAATGGCGACCTGACAGCCTTCGGCCATGATTGGCAGCTCGACAAATATCGGGAGATCGCCTCGATATTGCAGATGCCCCTCTACCCCGGCCTGGGCAACCACGATTACCAGAACAATGTCGACGACACGTACAACAACAACGCCGCCACGCGCATGGTCGACTTCATGTATGGATGGCTAAAGTCCAACTCCGGCCTGGTACGGTACGATTTTAGAGAGGAATCTTACTACAAATTTCCTGAATTGCGGACGGACTACACGGGCAGCCTGGCATATTCGTTCAACATCGGCAGGGTACATTTCGTCCAGCTGCAGAATTTTCCTTCCTACGAGGACGACTGGAATTCGTGGAACGGGGGCGGCGCGCGCCGCGACTTCTACTACATCAAGCCGTCATTCTACTGGCTCAGGAACGACCTCGCGATCGCCCGCAACCGTGGCGACATCATCATCGTCAATCTCCACGACTATCATGACAATTTCATCGAGCCGGGCGTCACGACCTTCAACGAGATCATGGTGGAATACGGGGTCTCGGCGGTCTTTGCCGGCCACATTCATCCAAGCTGCGGACTTGTCGGCACTATCGGCAATTCCAGCATTCCGTTCTTCCGTTCTGGTTCGGCTTCCTACCAGGACTACCTAGTGGCCGACATCGATCCCAAGCAGAAGACGATGCTGGTTCGCAAGATGGAGTGCCCGTTCGACGGATATTACGGCTTCACCGACGACAAATGGGATTGCGTTCTCAACGACACCGTTCCCAACCCTCCCCTGCCGATCCCGCCGCTGCAAGGTCACGTCACGGTGTTCAACGAGGGCGGTTTCGTCGCCAAGTTCAAGCTGCAGTACAGCGAGAACGGCGACCTGAAGACATTCGAGACGGGCGATATGTCCCTCGGCAACAAGAAGACATACTACATCCCGCCCTACGCCACGGACGTATGGCTTGTGGGCTGGGAACAGACCGGGCTCATCTGGGAAGGCTGGCGCAAGGTCTTCGACCTGCGTTTCGCAGCACCACCGAACCAGTGCTTCAAGCTCTATGGCACGACGCTCAATCCGAAATGGAACAACGACTGCAAGTGAACCAGTGAGCAGCGAGCGGTATTGGTGCTGCCGGGGTGGCAGTTACGGACACTGCTCGCTGCTTCCCTGTCGTTAGTTCTTTACCGGATGCTCGATGGCCTCGCGGCCGAAGTTCGGCACATCGACCTCCTGGCCGGCGTCGATGATCGACCGGCGGATGGCGCGGGTGCGCGTAAACATCTCGAACAGCTTGTCGCCGTCACCCCAGCGGATCGCCCGCTGCAATGACGCCAGGTCTTCCGAGAAGCGCGCCAGCATCTCCAGGATCGCGTCCTTGTTGTGCAGGCAGACGTCGCGCCACATCGTCGGGTCCGAAGCCGCGAGACGGGTGAAATCGCGGAAACCCGAGGCCGAGTACTTGATGACTTCCGACTTGGTCACCGACTCCAGATCGTCGGCGGTGCCGACGATGTTGTAGGCGATGATGTGCGGCAGGTGCGAGACGATGGCGAGCGTCATGTCGTGATGCTCGGGGTCCATCGTGTCGATGTTGGAGCCGCAGCGGCGCCAGAATTCCGACAGCTTCTCGAGCGCTGCTGGATCGGTGCCCGGCAGCGGGGTGAAAATGCACCAGCGGTTCTCGAACAGCTCGGCGAAGCCTGCGTCAGGACCCGACTTCTCCGTACCGGCCAGCGGGTGGCCGGGGATGAAGTGCACGCCCTCGGGCACATGCGGGGCCATCTGCGCGATGACGGAGGCCTTGGTGGAGCCGACGTCGGTCAGGATGGCGCCCGGCTTCAGTGCCGGCGCGATGTCAGCCGCCACGGCACCGGAGGAGCCGACAGGCACCGAGACGATGACGAGGTCGGCATCCTTCACCGCCACCTTGGCATCGGTAGAGTAGCTGTCGCCGAGACCAAGTTCCTCAGCACGCGCGAGCGTCGGGGCACTGCGGGTGGAGATGGCGATATGGCGGGCAAGCCCTTCGCGACGGATGACGCGGGCCAGCGACGAGCCGATCAGGCCGATGCCGACGAGGGCGATCTTGTCAAAGAGAGGTTCGGACATTGGTCAACTTTTCAGGAATTCGGTGAGTGCGGCGACGACGCCGCGGTTGGCCTCTTCGGTGCCGATGGACATGCGCAGCGCGTTGGGGAAGCCGTAGCCGGCGACCCTGCGCAGGATATAGCCCCGCGCGCTGAGATAGTCGTCGGCGGCAGCAGCCGAATGCTTGCCGTCCTCGGGGAAGTGGACCAGCAGGAAATTGCCGACCGAGGGCGTGACGCGCAGGCCGAGCTTCTCGAACTCCTCGACCAGCCACTCCGACCACTGGGCGTTGTGGGCGATGGTGCGTTCGACATGGCGCCGGTCTTCCATCGCCGCCACGCCGGCCTCGATCGCCGCCGCGTTGACGTTGAAGGGGCCGCGCATGCGATCGAGCACGTCGATGACGTGCGAGGGCGCATAGGTCCAGCCGATGCGCATGCCGCCGAGGCCGTGGATCTTCGAGAAGGTGCGCGTCATGACGACGTTCTCGTTGCCGGCGACCAGCTCGACACCCGCCTCGTAGTCGTTGCGCCGGACATATTCGGCATAGGCGGCATCGAGCACCAGCAGCACGTTCTTGGGCAGCGCGGCGTGGAGGCGGCGCACCTCGTCGAACGGCAGGTAGGTACCGGTCGGGTTGTTCGGATTGGCGAGGAAGACGATCTTGGTCTTCGGCGTCAGCGCCGCGATGATCTTGTCGACGTCGGCCTTCTCCGCCGTCTCCGGGGCGACAACCGGGGTGGCGCCGGCCGCCTGGATGTAGATCTTGTAGACCATGAAGCCGTGCTCGGTGTAGATGGCCTCGTCGCCGACCGAAAGGTAGCTCTGCGCGAGCAGGCCGATCACCTCGTCCGAGCCGTTCGAGCACATGATGTTAGCCGGGTTGAGCCCATGGGCCGACGCGATCGCCTGTTTCAGGCGCGACGCCGACCCGTCCGGATAATACTCCATCTTCTCGGCGAGTTTCCTGACAGCCTCGATCGCATGGGGCGAGGCGCCGAGCGGATTTTCGTTCGACGAGAGCTTATGGACCTTGGCGACGCCTGCGGGAGCGGTGCTCTTGCCGGGGACATAAGCTGCGATGTCCATGATGCCGGCGCGGGGTTCGGGGCGAATCTGCTCAGGTGCCTTGGTCATGTCGAAAATCCTGGATTGGCGCCTCCGGATGGAGGCCGCAGCGGAAATACCCCCCGAGGCTGCCAATGTCGAGGAAAACCGGAGAAAACGGCGGCTCTGGCCGGACGATTGGGCCGTGGTTGACGCAATCCGCGCCCGGGCGTAATAGCAAGGCATAGACCCGTGGTGATTTGGCCGGTCGGCTTGCAGCCACGTTAAACAAGTCGCTAAAGGGCCGTTTGCGATCCGTAAACCGGCTTTGCGACTGCAATGCCGGTTTTATTTATTGGAGTTCGCACAGTGCCGATCAAGATCCCGGACCAACTCCCCGCCCGCGAAGTGCTGGTGAAAGAGGGCGTCGCCGTCATGGACGAGCAGACCGCGCTCCGCCAGGACATCCGCCCCCTGCAGATCGGCCTGCTTAACCTAATGCCCAACAAGGTCAGGACGGAGACCCAGATCGCCCGCCTGATCGGCGCGAGCCCGCTGCAGGTCGAGCTGACGCTCGTGCGCATCGGCACGCACAAGGCCAAAAATACCTCCGAGGATCACCTCATCGCCTTCTACCAGACCTGGGAAGAGGTGAAGGACCGCAAGTTCGACGGCTTCATCATCACCGGCGCGCCGGTGGAACTGCTGCCGTTCGAGGACGTCACCTACTGGGACGAACTCAAGCAGATCATGGACTGGACGACGACCAACGTGCATTCGCCGTTCTTCATCTGCTGGGGGGCGATGGCTGCCGCATGGCATTTCCACCGCGTCCCCAAGCACACGCTGGAGCACAAGGCCTTCGGCGTCTTCCGCCACCGCAACAACGCGCCCGCCTCCCCCTACCTCGCCGGCTTCTCGGACGACTTCGCCATCCCGGTGTCGCGCTGGACCGAGGTCCGCGCCAGGGACATTCCGGCGGGCTCAGGGCTCGAGCTCTTGATGGAATCCGAGGAAACCGGCCCGAGCCTGCTGGCCGAAGAGGCAGGCAACCGGCTCTACATGTTCAACCACATCGAATACGACTCGACCTCGCTGAAGGAAGAGTACGACCGCGACGTGGCCGCCGGCGTGTCGATCAAGGTGCCGCACGAATACTACCCCGACGACGACCCGCAGCGCCGGCCCCTCAACCGCTGGCGCTCGCACGCCCATCTTCTGTTCGGCAACTGGATCAACCGGGTCTACCAGACCACCGAGTACGACCTGGAGAACATCGGCAAGGATCGTTAGTCGATCGCCGGACACCGTGCCCGACGTCGGGCACGGTCGTTCCCTACCCTGCCTGCGCCCGGTGTTCGCGGAAGGCGCAGGCCAGCGTGCGCAGCGCCTCGCGCGACCGGCGGTCGGTCAGCGTCGAGTGGGCGGGTGTTGCAGGCCCGTTGCTCGACGAGCTTGCAACACTAGATCAAGCCGGAGCCGCCGCCATTTCCTTGATCCGAACGCGCCGAAGGGCACGTCCGCGCTCGTCTCGCGCGATATGTACCGTCCGGTCGAAGAGCCCACCATCGTGCCGTTCGGGGCCGAAATAGATCACTCCGGTATCGGCCAGATCACCCTCGAACAGCGCCCGCACCTTCCCGAGAGCGGCGGCATTGAGAGTTTCGAGCGCCTCGTCGACGATGACCCAGTCGGGCCGGTGGAGCCTCACGCGTGCAAAGGCGATCAGGCGCAGTTCATCGATGTTGAGCTCTTCGCTCCAGGACGCGACACGGTCGAGCGATGGCTCCAGCCGCTCCAATCCGACTGCGCGAAGCGCATCGGCGAACTCGGCGTCGCCGAACTGCCTGTCTCCCCCGGAATAGGCGAGCACATCGCGCAGGGTGCCAGGCGGCAGGTAGGATTGGCGCGGCAGGAAGGTTATGCGCTTGCCGGAAGGAAGCTCCATGCGGCCACGGCCCCAGGGCCACAGCCCCGCAAGCGTCCGGAACAGGAGGGTCTTGCCTGCCCCCGCTTCGCCGACGACCAGCACGCGCTCGCCGGGCTTGACCAGCAGATGCGGCTCCGAGAGCTTGGTGCAGCCGCTGGGCGAGACGATTTCCAGCTCGTCGAAGACGAGGCTGCCGTCGCTGCTTTCGCCGATGCTTATGCGCTCCTGCTTGTCGTGGATCACGTCGGCGGCCACGAGCACGCTGCGTATCACGGCCACGCGCATCAAGGTCGCGCGCCAGTCGGCGATCGCGCCGACATTGTTGATGAACCAGCGCAGCGAGGCGTGCACCTGGTTGAAGGCGCTTACCGCCATCATCAGCCCGCCGAAGGTGAGGTCGCCGGCGAAATAGACGGGTGCCGCGACCAGGATCGGCGCCACCACGGTGAACCAGCCGTAGCCGTCGGTGACCCAGGCGAGGTTGATCTGGGTGGCGAAGATCCGCCGCAACGCGGCCAGCACGCCGCCGAGATCCGCCTCGAGCCGCCGCCTTTCATCCGCCTCGCCGCGGGCAAGTGCTATGGAATCGATGTTCTGGTTGATGCGGACCATGGAGAAGCGCAGCTCGGCCTCGCGCGAGTAGCGCTCGCTGTTCTGGGCGATCAACGGCCGGCCGACCAGCCAGCTCAGGAAGGACGCCGACCCGGCATAGATGAAGGCCGCCCAGACCATGTAGCCGGGGATGCTGAACGAGCTTCCGCCGACATGGAAGACGAAGCCGGAGGAGAGGCTCCACAGCACCCCGATGAACGAGGCAAGCAGGATCGACGCCTGGAGCAGTCCGATGCCGAGATCCGTGGTGAGGTCGGCAAGATGGCCGGCATCCTGCTGCATGCGCTGGTCCGGATTGACGCCGACGTCGCCGGCGTTTGCCAGCCGGAAGGCGCGCCCCGGGCGCAGCCATTCGGTGATCAGGTCGAGCGTCAGCCCCTCGCGCAGCTTCAGCCTGATCATCTGGTTGAGCCATTGCTGGCCGACGTTCAGCACCAGAAGGGCGCCGGCTATCCCCGCAAACACGATGAGCTGGTCGATGAAGGCAGTAAGATTCCGCCTTTCGAGTGCGTCGTAGAAGGGCTTGTTCCAGCGATTGAGCAGAATCTGGCCGGCGGAGGTGGCGAGGATGACCGCCAATATGGACAGGCACAGCCAGACGAGGGTCTTGCGCACCGGCGACCCGGCAAGGGCCTCGCGCGCCATCTTGAGGTGCCCCCTGAAGCCGCCGCCGTCGAATTCGGGAACCAGAGGCTCCGGCTTGGCCGCGTTAGACGATTGGCCTGGCATCGGATTACCTCCCGCTTCATCTGCACAGCAACGTCGCTACTGCAATGTGCCATTCATATAGCGGCAGCGTGTCGCTGGAAGTATCAAACCATGGTGAGCCGAAACTAGCGTTTGGGCACGAAGACCCGCACCGACTTCGGCCGGATGCGGAAATGCGCCGGCGTCCAGGTCACCAGCTCGCCGTCCGTATTGACCGGTCGCGGCTGCTTGGTCCGGATCGTCACCTCGGTCGTCTTGAAGGCCCTGACGTCGTCCCACTGGCCCTGGGTGCCCTTGCGCAGGCTGGGCAGCAGGCGCAGCAGCCTCCACCAGTGGTCGACTTCGAGGCTGTAGAGGTCGAGCCAGCCATCCTCGGCGGTCGCGGTTTCCTCGACCGTCATGCCGCCGCCATAGTGGCGCCCATTGCCGACCGAAACCTGCATGGTGCGGATCTTCTCGATCGTGTCGTCATGTTCGACATAAGCGGTGAAGAGCCGCGAGCGCATGAGAATGCGCGCTGCCACGATGCCGTAGCCGAGCGTTCCCCAGCGCTTCTTGGCGTGCTCGGTCAGCTCCGCCGCGAGCTCGGCGCTGAAACCGATGCTGGCGACGTTGAAGAACAGGTGACCGTTGACTTCGCCGAGATCGACTGCGGTCTCGCGGCCGGCGGCGATGATCTCGGCCGCCTGGACCGGGTCCGGGGGGATGCCCATCGTGCGGGCGAAATCGTTGGCGGTGCCGAGCGGCAGCACGCCGAGCGGCAGGCCCGAATAGACGAGGCCCGCAGCGGCATTGTTCAGGGTTCCGTCTCCGCCGCCGACGATCGCCATGTCGAAATGGTCGGCGTTGCGTGCGATCAGGTCGGACGCGCTTTCGTCCTTGCTCGTCGCCATCTCCTCGATCTCGATGCCGGCGTCGGCCAGCACCTGCTTGGCGGCAAGGATCGAGCCGGTTCCGCGGCGTGCACGCGGATTGACGATGAGCATGGCCCGGGCGCTTTCGGCCTTCTGAACGGCGCGCTTCTGGTGGATGACGTCGGTCAGGACAGTGTTTCCCGTTGCTGTCGCCGGAACGGCGGGTTGGTCCCTTGCGTCCAGCATCTAGGAAGCGAGCACGCCGATTTGAAGGCAGGCACCATCACGTGCCGGAGAAACCACCGTGATCAGCGCGTTGTTTCCCCAACGCTTCGCCACGCCGCCAGGATGGCTTCGGCCGCCGCCTCGCCCGCGACTTCGTCGGTGAGCCAGGAGATCACCGATATCCGCAAGACATCGCGCCCGCGCCACTTGGCGCCGCCTGCGAAGACTGTGCCGTCGCGCTGGATCCGGGCGACGGTTGCCCTGGTCAATTCGTCGCCTCGTTCGTCGTTTCCGTCCGCGCCGAACCGCACCAGAACCTGATTGAGCACGACGTCGTTGAGGACCGAAATAGTGTTGTCGTTCCGGAGCCTGTCGGCGATGAGCCGCGCGGCGCGGCAGTGACGATCGACCATGGCCGCGATCCCGGCCCGCCCCAGATGCCTGAGGATCGCCCAGGTGGCGAAACCGCGCGCCCGGCGCGAGAGTTCGGGGACGAAGTGGCTGGGGTCGCGCTCGCCTTCCATCGTCGGCGGGAGGTAGCTGGCGGCGATGGTCATGGCGCGGCGGTGGGCATCCGCATCCCGGACGATGGCGTAACCGCAATCATATGGCGTCTGCAGCCATTTGTGGCCGTCGGTCGCCCATGAATCGCAGGCGTCGAGCCCTTCTGCCAGGTGCTGGTACGGCGGACAGGCACGCGCCCAGCATCCGAACGCGCCGTCGACGTGGATCCAGGCGCCGATCCGGCGCGCGACTGGGACGATGTCGGCGAAGCGGTCGAACCCTCCGGTGTTGATCTGCCCCGCCTGCAAAATGACGATCGCCGGGCCAATGACCGCCTCGGCACGGCGCTTGAAATGCTCGACCAGCATCTGACCCTGGCCGTCGGTGGCGATGCGCACGAGGCGATCGTGTCCCAACCCCAGGAATTGGAGCGCGGAGAATACGGTCGTGTGGGCGTCGTCTCCGATCAGGACCGAGATAGGCCGCGCGCCGAAAAGGCCGTTCGCCTCGACGTCCCAGCCGACCCGCCTCAGCACCTCGCCGCGTGCCGCAGCCAGGCAGACGAAGTTCGCTACCGTCGCCCCCGTCACGAAGCCGACCGAACTCTCGCGCGGAAGATCGAGCAGTTCGAGCAGCCAGCGTGCCGCGACCGTCTCGGCCGCCGCCGCCGAGGGCATCGCGTGGTGGTTGCCGGCATTCTGCCCCCAGGCGCTGGTCAGCCAGTCGGCCGCGACGCCGACCTGATGCGAACCGCCGATCACCCAGCCGAAGAAGCGCGATCCCGTCGTGGCATTAAGGCCCGGCTCAGCGCGGGCGGCGAGTTCGTCGATGACGAATTCGCCGGGCTCTCCGTCCTCGGGCAGCGGTCCGTCGAAAGCCGCCAGCGCTTCCGCATAACCCTGCAGTGGGCGCTGCGGCCGCGATGGGAGTTCGGACCTGTATCTTATGGCAAGTTCGGCAGCCTGGCGCAGCAGGCGCGCAGTCCAGTCCCCCTCCATGACGCTCACCTTTTCGGTTTCGGAACGACAGGAAAATCAAGACGTGAAGGAACGATATGCCTGCATGCTACCGCACGCAATGCGAGCAAGCCGCACTTAGAGCAGCGGGCATTCTGCCGAATGCAGTTCCGCTGCTCTACCTGCATCTCTTGACCGCATTTGTGCGACGCCAGACGTTTCCGTCTGGCTGCAAAATGCTCTAGCGGTCGAGTTCGGGATAGTAGGGGTCCGAATAGATGCGCCGGTCGCGTTCGCCGGACGTGCAATAGGCCCGCGGAGCCGACTGGGCCTTGAGGACGGTCACAGGCGGCGGCGCGCCGCTGACCTCCAGTATGAGCTTGCGCCTGATGGCGGTCGAGAATTCCGACGCGTTCCTGATCGGCAGGACGAACGATCCAGGGCCTCCTATGACGCACTCGGCGTAATATCGGTCCAGATCCGAGACGGTTCCCGAAGGACGGACCAAGATCGGCAGCCCGTTGATGACGATGCCCTGCGCCAGGGCGGCATCGCGGGCCATTGTGACCGGCAGGCCGAAATTGTTCGGTCCGTCGCCGGAGATGTCGATCACGCGCCGCCAGCTCTCCATCTCGTTGCCGTGGAACAGGCTCGCGCCATAGGACACGGCGCTGGAGATCGAGGTTCCGCGAAATCCGCCGAACGGGCGCGCCTCAAGCTTGGCGGCGAAGTCCGCAGCACTGGCCGCGCCGTCGATGATCTGCCACGGCACCGCCGATTCCTGGCGGACGGTGCCAGCCCATTCGAAATAGGTGATGGCGATGCGGCGGTAGCGACCGGCAAGCACCGCGTTGACGAAGTCCGGATGGCGGAGAGCCTCGACATAGCCCGCACGCTGGAGGCTGAATTCCTCGGAATCCATCGACCGCGAAACATCAACGGCGAGAACCAGCTCGACATCGACCGCTGCCACGTCCGCCCGCAATGCGCCGTCCACCGGCGTATCGCAAGCCAAGCACAGAACCAGCGCCAGTGCTTCCAGCATCGACGGTTCGCCCAACGGTTACGCCAGACGAGTTTGCCGCAACCGCCACGGAATGGAAGGGGTCCGCTTTCACCCCTTCGTGAGCGTGCCCGGATCGTCCGTACGGCGCAGCGCCGGGAACCCGCGCGTCGCGCCGCTCGGCGACAGCACCGGTACGAACACGCGGCGCGAGGCCCTCTGGGCGACGGGCACCCCCTGGTAAACCCGCTTCTGTGCCTCGACGACGATGACCCCCGAGAAGATCGGCCAGAAGCTGCGACCGGCGCGTTCGAACAGGTGGTGGAAGCGCATCATCCACTTCCGTCGCGACGGCGGGAAATGCAGCGCATCCGACCACGACGCGACGGTGAAATTCGCCTCGCGCAGCAGTTCGTTTAGCTGGCCGCTCGAAAACGGCCTGCCCGTGCCGAAGGGCGTGTGCTCGAAACGCGCCCAGACGCCGCGGCGATTCGGCACCACGATGACGACACGGCCGGCCGGCGAAAGCACGCGCCAGATCTCCTTCAGCGTCTCGCGCGGATTTTCGGCATGTTCGAGCGAATGCACGAGCAGCATGCGGTCGACCGACGAATCGACCAACGGCAGTTCCTCGTCGAAGACCAGCGCGGTCGACGACGGGCCCTGCGACGGCCACACCACCGCGCCTTGCGTCGCCGGCATGAAGGCGAAGACCCGCTCCGCGTCCGAGCCGAACCGGTCGAGCCATGGCAGCGCATAGCCCAGTCCGACAAGGCGCTCGTTAGGCACGTTGGCCCAAACCGAGGACAGCGCCATGGTGATCGACTGCTCGGCAAGGCGGCCCAGCGGCGTCGAATAGAAGGAGCGGAGGTCGACGATATCCGAGTTCATGGCGCGAACGGTAGCCGCGCGCGCCCAGGACTTCAACGACCACCCCGCAGGCAGGCTATGGGGTGACAGGGCGAGCCGCCCGCCCTATCGTCGCACATCAGGAACGGAGTTTCGCGATGACGGTCGAAATCGAGCTCTTCATGTGCCGCACCGACAATTTCGGCGCGCTGCTGCACGATCCTCGCACCGGCGAGACGGCAATCGTCGACGCGCCCGAGGAGGCTCCGATCCTCGCCACCATCGAGCGCCGCGGCTGGAACCCGTCGACGATCCTGACGACACACCACCACGGCGACCACGTCGAGGCCAATCTGGCGCTGAAGAACCGCTTCAGGCTGCGCATCGTGGGACCCGAATCGGAACGTGACCGGATCCCCGGCATCGACGACACGGTCGAGGAGGGATCGGTCATCCCTTTCGGCGACCAAACGATCGAGGTGATCGAAACGCCCGGCCATACCGCCGGCCATGTCTGCTATCACCTGCCCAGATCGAAGGTGATCTTCACCGCGGATACGCTGTTTGCGCTCGGTTGCGGACGCCTGTTCGAACGTCCGGCACCGGTGATGTTCGAATCGCTGAGGAAGCTGGCCGCCCTGCCCGCCGAGACGGTCGTCTATTGCGGCCATGAATACACGCTCTCCAACGCGCGCTTTGCCTTGACGGTGGACCCGGACAATGCCGCCCTGCGGAACCGCGCGGAAAAGATCGAGATGCTGCGCGCCGCCGATAAACCGACCCTGCCGACGACGATCGGCGAGGAGCTTGCCACCAATCCGTTCCTGCGCTGGGCCGATCCGGCGATCAGGAAAAATCTCGGCATGGAGAATGCCACCGACGCCGAGGTGTTCGCCGAAATCCGCAAGCGCAAGGACAATTTCTGAGATGTATGCCGCAGAGATCATTGCCACGCTGGGAATGCGCCGTCATCCGGAGGGCGGCTGGTACGTCGAGACGTTCCGCGACAACCCAAGGGGCGGACCTCAGGGAGGGCGTGGAAACTCCACCGCGATCTATTTCCTGCTCGAGCATGACGACGTTTCGGCTTGGCATCGGGTCAAGGACGCAGCCGAGATCTGGCATTTCCATGCCGGGTCTCCGGTCGAATTGCGCATGCACCAGGAGGGAGGCGACGTCACGTCGCATCGCCTGGGCATCGACATCGCGTCCGGCGAGCGTCCGCAACTGGTGGTACCGGCGGGCTGCTGGCAGACGGCGCGCAGCCTGGGCGAATGGACGCTCGTCGGCTGCACCGTCGCGCCGGGCTTCGAGTTCTCGCAGTTCGAATTGGCCGAGCCCGGCTGGGAACCGGTGGAGGCCGCCGGCTAGGCGTTTTGAGCCAGACGGGATCGTCTGGCTACCTTGACTAGGCGCCTGCCCCGTCTGCGGCGGGGCTGTTTGCACGCTTCTTGCCAAAGATCAGCGACTTGGCCGCTAGAACCGCGCCGCCGGTGATCAGCACGCAAGCGGCAAGGATCCGAAGCGACGGCTCGGCGACGCCGGCGACGATCAGGACCAGCGTCGACAAAAGCGGAGCCGCATAGCTCGCAGCACCCAGCACCTGGATGTTGCCGCGCTTGACGCCGATATCCCAGGCGTAGAAGGCGGCCCCCACCGGCATCAGGCCGAGGCCCACGACGGCCAGCCACTGGCCGGCATTGGTCGGCAGCACGGTCTCCTCCAGCGCCAGGTGGGCGATGAACGACAGTACCGACGTGGCCAGGCAGAACCAGGTGACGACCGTCGTGGGCACGGCCGGAAATCGCCTCGACAACAGCGAGTAACCGGACCAGAAGAAGGCGCCGGCGAAGGCCATCGCATAGCCAAAGCTGTAGCGTGGGTCGAAGGCGATGCCGCCCCCCTTGGTGACGATCAGGACCGTGCCGGCGAGCCCTATCAGCGCGCCCACGACGTGATTCCACCTCAGGCGTTCGCCAGGCATCAGCGCCGAACCGAGCACGATGAAAAGCGGCCACAGATAGGCGATGAGGCTTGCCTCGACCGCCGGCGCGTTACGCAGTGCGGTGAAGTAGAAGAAGTGGTAGCCGAACAGCCCGGCGATGCCGATGACCCACACCTGCGGCGGGATCCTGGTCTTTACCTGCGGGGCGGGCATGAACAGCCGCGCCACCAGTCCGACCAGCGTGCCGATGGCGAAGGTGATGGCCGAGAGCAGGAACGGCGGCACCGAGCCCGATGCATCGGTGAGAAGTGCCAGCAGCGCCCACATGGCAACCGCCGAAAATCCAATGAGTGTCGCGCGCCCCATCATCCCCCTCCCGGCGCCGCAGCGCCTGAGCCCGGCACTTCCGGTTGCAAGGAATGCGGGCCCTCATTTCCGGAGCACATACCTGCTCCGGAACCGCCCGGGGTAATGCACTCAGTCGATCGCTTCGAAGCGCCGCGCCTTGACCGTGATGGTCCCGATCTCGGTGCTCACCGTAGCATGGATCGGCGCATATACTCCGGTTTGGCCGACCGGTGCAAACGTCACCATGATGCGGCTGCGGTCACGCAGGAAGGAGAGCGCCCTCTTGTCGGTGCGGTAGCCGGAAACCGGCTGGAAGCCCATGCGGCAGGTAACGGTCTGGCCCTTATAGCCGGCGATCGACGTCTCGCCCGTGGAGACCGGCGTCAGGCGCAGGTCAGCCCGCAGTTCGCCGTCGTACATCTTCACCGTTCGCCCGCACACCTTGTCGAGGCTGGGCGCCCGGATGATGGTGGCGGCGATCGGGTCGGCCACCCCGCGGAGGTCGTTAGGGCCGAGCGGTATCCATGTCTGGCCACGCTTCTTCGGCGCCGGGACGACTTCGGTGCTCGTGACCCGGTCGCCCGAGAAGCGGATGTCGACCAGCGAGGCCTTCTTGCCCGAGACATAGTCGGCGCGGAAGGAAGTCGGGCGGATTCGCCCATTGCTGATGCTACCCTTCGAGGAAATCGTGCCGCGCGTGTCGTCGAATATCGCGGCGAGCCCGGCGCTGGAGACCGATCCGTTGATCGTATAGGCGTCGCCCTCGTAGCTGCTCTCAAAGCTCGCCCTGGCTACCGGAAAACCGAGGAACGACAGCGAATAATCGCCGCGAAAGGCCTTCGTGGCAGCGGGAGCGGGCGATGTTGATAGTCCCAACACAATTGCAAGCAAGACAGGCGCGGCGCGGAGCATTCGTTCCAATACCTCATGATCGGCGAAAGCCTGCTTTCGCCTGTTCGCGTCCCTCTCGCCCGGTTATAAGTGCAAATCCGGCCTTTGTTTGGAACTGGGGAAAACCTCCGGAGTCCAGCGGGTGCTTGACGCATCGGCGAAATGCAACTATGGAACGCCAACTTTTTCCATGAGGCCGCCTGACTGAGACCGCGCGCCGTACTCGGTGCGTCACAGCCGCTTGGTCCGCCAGAACTGAAGGTATGTAACATGTCCCGCGCTTGCGAACTCACCGGTAAGGCCGTCATGACCGGCAACAATGTGAGCCACGCCAACAACAAGACCCGTCGTCGCTTCCTGCCGAACCTGGTCAACGTCACGCTCATCTCGGAAGTTCTGAACCAGAACGTCCGCCTGCGCATTTCGGCCAACGCGCTCCGCTCGGTCGAGCATCGCGGCGGCCTCGACGCCTTCCTGGCCAAGGCAGACGCTGAAGAACTGTCGCAGCGCGCCCGTCTGCTCAAGAAGCAGATCGCCAAGAAGACCGCCGAGCAGGCTGCAGCCTGATCGACGAATCAGGCGGGGGACGACCGCCTGGAGCCTCTGATGCCGCAAGGACGAAGAGGCTCCGACCAACGGACGGGCACGGCCCGTGAACTGGTTCCATCACCCAGGATAAAAAAATGAACTCCGGTTCTCGTTATCTGCCTTTCGTGGCCGCGATGGCGCTTGTCGTCGTCGCCTCCAACATCCTCGTCCAGTTCCCGATGCAGGGACAGGTCGGATCGCTCGCGCTCGCCGACATCCTGACCTGGGGCGCCTTCACCTATCCCTTCTCCTTCCTGGTCACCGACCTCGCCAACCGGCGCTATGGACCGAAGATGGCACGGCGAATCGTCTTCGTCGGCTTCATGACGGCCGTGGTCTGCTCAATCGTGCTGCCGCCGCTGCTGTTCAGCTACGGGCTGATTCCGTTCGAGACCGCACCCGGCCGCCTGGCGCGCATCGCGCTTGCCTCGGGAACCGCCTTCCTGGTCGGCCAACTGCTCGACGTGACCGTGTTCAACTGGCTGCGCCGCCAGAGCTGGTGGCGCGCGCCGATCGTCGGCACCCTCGTCGGATCGGTCTTCGACACGGCGATCTTCTTCGGCATCGCCTTCTCCGCGACCTTCGCCTTCCTCGGACCCGACGATGGCTTTGCCCTCGAGGCAGCCCCGCTGTTCGGCGTCATGTCGGTCGAGGCGGCGCGCTGGGTGTCCTGGGCACTGGGCGACCTCACGGTGAAGCTCTTGATCGGCCTCTTCGCGCTCGTTCCCTACCGGCTCATCGCTGCCCGCTGGAGCCAGCCGGCGCTGGCGGCCAACTGATTCCGTCTACCGGTCGATCCGCGTCGACAGGATGATCGACGACAGGGTGCGTTCAACGCCGTCGAGCGCACCGATCCGGTCGATCACCGCGTCGAGGTCCTGTACCGACGGCGCCTCGACCACGACGATCATGTCGAAGTTGCCGCTCACCGAATGCAGCGTGCGCACCTCGGGGATGCGCTTCAGCACCGCCTCCACCGCGGCCGAGACCTTGGGCAAGGCGGTGACAAGGATATGGGCACGGACGAGGTTCTTCTCGTAGTCGGGCGACAGCCTGACGCTATAGCCCGCGATCACCCCACGCTTCTCCAGCCGCTCCAGCCGGCTCTGCACCGTCGTCCGGGACACGCCCAGCTTGCGGGCGAGGTCGGCCGTCGAGGCGCGCGCGTTCTCGCGCAGGAGGGTCAACAGGGCACGGTCGGGATCACCAGTCATTTCGCCGATACTCTTCGTCGTTTCGGCCAAAACATATCGACTTTTCGTCGTTCTCGATACTGCCTTTCGACGAAACACGGTTCTAGACTCGCGCGCGAAATCGCACTCCAAGGGGGACCAGACCATGAAGCAAATCGTTGTCGTAGGCGCTGGCAAGATCGGCTCGACCATCGCCGACATGCTGGCTGAAACCGGCGACTACCAGGTGACCGTGGTCGACCGTTCGCAGGCAGCGCTCGACGCGCTGGAAGTCAGCGGCAATGTCGCGACCAAGCAGGTCGAAATTGCAGAAGCCGGCGCTCTCGACGCCGTCCTGGCAGGCAAGTTCGCCGTGATGTCGGCAGCCCCCTTCCACCTGACCACGAAGATTGCCGAAGCGGCAGCCAAGGCCGGCGTGCACTATCTCGACCTGACCGAGGACGTCGCCTCGACCCGCATCGTCAAGGAACTGGCGGCCAAGGCCAACAGCGCCTTCATCCCGCAGTGCGGCCTAGCCCCGGGCTTCATCTCCATCGTCGCCAATGATCTCGCCAAGCGCTTCGATTCGCTGGAGAGCGTGCGCATGCGCGTTGGCGCCCTGCCGCAGTACCCCTCGAACGCCCTCAACTACAACCTGACCTGGAGCACCGACGGCGTCATCAACGAATATTGCGAGCCCTGCGAGGCGATCGTCGAGGGCGAGCTGATCGAGGTTCCGCCGCTCGAGGAGCGCGAGGAGTTCTCGCTCGACGGCATCACCTACGAGGCGTTCAACACCTCGGGCGGCCTCGGCACGCTGTGTGAGACCTATGAGGGCAAGGTGCGCACGCTCAACTACCGCACCATCCGCTACCCCGGCCACGCCGCGATCATGAAGGCGCTGCTCAACGACCTCGGCCTGCGCCACCGCCGCGAGGTGCTGAAGGACATCCTCGAGAACGCCCTACCGGCGACGCTGCAGGACGTGGTGGTGATCTTCGTCACCGTGAGCGGCCGCAAGGGCGGACGCCTGCTGCAGGAAAGCTACGCCAACAAGATCTACAGCCGCCAGCTGGGCAAGCTGGTCCGCAGCGCCATCCAGATCACCACGGCATCCGGCATCTGCGCCGTGCTCGACATGCTGGCCAATGGCACCCTGCCGCAGAAGGGCTTCATCCGCCAGGAAGACATCGCGCTCGACGCCTTCCTCGCCAATCGCTTCGGCCGCAACTACGCGCAGGCCGCGGCATCGCATCTGGCGGCCTGACCACCGGACGCCTCGCGGGGGGAAGCTCCGGAGGCCACGCGTTACAGGCAGCGAGGGGTTGGGGGCCCCTCGCTTTTTTTCGCGACGTTTGCGGCTGCGGTCAGATCCGCGTCATCGGTCCGAAGAAACCGATGATGCGCTCGATGCGCTCGCCGTCGGGCGTCAGCAAGGCGATGTCGATGCCTTCTGGCAGCGGCGTGCCATCGGCCTCGGCCGAACCGGACTATGCCGTGATGGACGTCCACGGCAGTCGTACGCACGATCTTGGCGCCTGGGCGGCCGGCTCGAACGGTCGCGATGTGGGCCAGCAACTCATCGACGCCTTTGGTGTCGGCACGCGGGTCTGTGTAGGTCGCCCCGTCGGCCCAGACGGATTCGAGCAAGGCCTTGCGCCGTTCCGGCTCGGGCTCGTTCCAGACCGCACAGTAGCGGTCGATGAGGCTGGTGACTTCGGACGACATGGCCGGCTCCCGTATCCAGGCGCCGATCTTAGCGGAAAGTCGCTCTTCAATCCCCGTGCAGGATGAATTCCAGGTAGAGATTGCGCTGCAGGATAGAATGGTTGTCGTCGGAGATGATCGACACCATCAGGGCGCCGTCCTCGCGCTGCCAGACGTCGAGCCCCTCCATGTTGTCGATCTGGTAGCCCATGTTCGCCTCGAACAGCACCGGGCCGTCGGCGACCTTGCCTGCGGCAATGCTGTCGCCGGCAATCCGTCTCAGGCGCATCTTCACGCCTGCGGCCATGGAGAAGCTGCGTTCAAGCAGAAGCATGTCGCCGCCAGGCAGGAAGGCACCGTCGGTGATGTCGAACTCGCCGTCGCGGCGGACGGTGAAGACGCCCTTGCCGGGGCCCTCCACGATCGCTGCGAAGATGTTGCCGGTCTCGTCCAGGCTCTTTTCGGATACGGCGACCAGCCCGCCCTTCTCTTCCGAATAGGCCACCGTCTCGAAGCCCCGGTTGCGGCGCAATTCGTTGCGCGGCACCAGGAAGTCGAGTTCGCCGATGGCCGCCTTCATGCCGTCAGCTTCTATGCGGTACTGGGCCAGGCGATGGGCGCCCTCGAAGCCGACGGTGGCGATGCCGTCCTTGACGGCAAGGCTCTCGGCGTCCGCCAGCCATTTCTTCTCGATGAAACTGCCCGACGCGTCGACCATCTGCTCCATGCGGAAGTTGGTGATCGCGATGGGGCGCATTTCGGCATCGCGCTCGACCGAGCCGAAGAACCAGAAGCCGGTGTCGGCAACGCCGATGAAGTCGCTGCCGGGTTCGAGGAAGCGGAAGGCCGACAGGGCGCCGAGATTTCGCGACGAAGACGTGAGTTCCAGGCCGCCGACGAATTCCAGCGGGCCGAACATCGTCTCGCTGCTGCCGATCTCGAACTGTGTGATGGGACGCGCGGAAACCTCAAGGTGCTCGACCGCCGGCACTTCGGCGATCGACGAGCCCGCCAGCAGGGACGAAACGGCGAGCGCCCCGACCGCAGCGCAAGCGAGGTGCCGCAGTCGGGCCAGAGGCGATGTCATCCGGCGCGCCGGAAGCCGCGGCGGTGATCGCGAGCGCTCTCTTCGTCGAACAGCGAGGCGAGCTGCTCGGTCATCGCGCCGGCCAGTTCCTCGGCGTCGACGATGGTCACAGCGCGGCGATAGTAGCGCGTCACGTCGTGGCCGATGCCGATGGCCAGCAGTTCGACCGGAGAACGCGTCTCGATCAGGTCGATGACCGCGCGCAGGTGGCGCTCCAGGTAGTTGCCCGGGTTCACCGACAGCGTCGAATCGTCGACCGGCGCGCCGTCGGAGATCATCATCAGGATCTTGCGCTGCTCGGGCCGCGCGATCAGGCGCTGGTGCGCCCAGAGCAGCGCCTCGCCGTCGATGTTTTCCTTGAGCAGGCCCTCGCGCATCATCAGGCCGAGGTTGCGGCGGGCACGGCGCCACGGCGCGTCGGCGCTCTTGTAGATGATGTGGCGGAGATCGTTGAGACGGCCGGGATTCGGCGGCTTGCCGTCCTTCAGCCACTTCTCGCGCGCCTGCCCGCCCTTCCAGGCGCGGGTGGTGAAGCCGAGGATCTCGACCGAGACGCCGCAGCGCTCCAGCGTGCGCGCCAGGATGTCGGCGCAGGTGGCAGCGACGGTGATCGGACGGCCGCGCATCGAGCCGGAATTGTCGAGCACCAGCGTCACGACCGTGTCGCGGAACTTGGTGTCGCGCTCCTGCTTGAACGACAGCGGCTGCATCGGGTCGATGACGACGCGCACCAGGCGGGCCGGATCGAGATAGCCTTCTTCCAGGTCGAAGTCCCAGGAGCGGTTCTGTTGCGCCATCAGGCGGCGCTGCAGGCGGTTGGCGAGGCGGCCGACCACGCCCTGCAAATTGGCGAGTTGCTTGTCGAGGAACGCGCGCAGGCGGTCGAGTTCGTCCTCCTCGCACAGTTCCTCCGCACCCACCGTCTCGTCGAAGGCGGTGGTGAAGACCTTGTAGTCGATTTCCCTGGGCAGGTTGGCGAACGGATTGTCCTGGCGGCGGGCCTCGCCCGGTGTCTCCGAATCGGTGTCGTCGTCATCCGCCATATCGTCGGCGGTGGCGTCGGACGCCTCCATCTCGCCGGAGGGATCCTCGTCGGCTGATGCTTCGGCCTCGTCGGACTGCGATTGGTCGGCGCCGGAATCCTCGTCGCCGCCCTCCTCGCTTTGGTCGTCGCCCTGCTGCTCTTCGTCGTTCTCTTCCTCGTTGTCCTCGGTTTCCTGATCGTCGCCCAGTTCCTCGGCCATTTCGAGGGACGCCAGCATCTCGCGCACGACGCGCGCGAAGGCCTGCTGGTCGCCGAGATTTTGGGACAGATGGTCGAGGTCGGCCCCGGCCTTGCCCTCCACCCACTTGCGCCAGAGCTCGACCATGCGCTGGCCGCTCTTGGGCGCCGGGCGCCCGGTCAGCTTCTCGCGCACGATCAGCGCCAGCGCTTCCTCGAGCGGCGCCTCGGACTGCTCGGTCACCTCGGCCAGGTTGGCCTTGGCGTACTTGTCCTCGAGCATGGTGGTGATGTTTTCGGCGACGCCGGCCATGGCGCGGCTGCCGATGGCTTCCACGCGGGCCTGCTCGACGGCGTCATAGACGGCGCGTGCCTGCTTGCCCTCGGGCGCCAGCTTGGCATGGATGCGGTTGTCGTGACAGGCGCGCTTGAGCGCCATGGAATCGCCGAGGCCCCGAGTGACCGCGATGTCGAAGGCGGATGCCTTCTTGGGCAATTCCGGCAGGCGGGCGCGGTTGCCGGCGAGCGCCGGCCGCTCCTTGGCGAAGGCGACCTCGAACTCGTTGTCGCCCGAGATCGCGCGCATGCACACGGTCATCGCGCGCTTGAAGCTGTCCGCTTCCGCCCCCGTCTTGGATTTGTTGCGCGTGTTGTCGCCCGGGCCCGCCATTTAAGCCTTGCTATCCCAGTACGACGTTGGCCGCGGATTCCGGCAGGTCCTCGCCAAAGGCGCGCTGATAGAACTCAGCCACGACCGAACGCTCGAGTTCGTCGCATTTGTTGAGGAAGGTCAGGCGGAAGGCCATGCCGACATCGCCGAAAATCTCGGCGTTCTCGGCCCAGGTGATGACCGTACGCGGGCTCATGACCGTCGACAGGTCGCCATTGATGAAGGCCGAGCGCGTCATGTCGGCAACGCGGACCATCTTGTTGACGATCTCCTTGCCCTTAGCATCGCGGTAGTGCTTGGCCTTGGCGACGACGATCGCCACCTCGTTGTCGTGCGGCAGGTAGTTGAGCGTCGTCACGATCGACCAACGGTCCATCTGCGCCTGGTTGATCTGCTGCGTGCCGTGATAGAGGCCGGTGGTATCGCCGAGGCCGACCGTGTTGGCGGTGGCGAACAGGCGGAAGGCCGGGTGCGGACGAATGACGCGGCTCTGGTCGAGCAGCGTGAGCCGGCCCGAGGCTTCGAGCACGCGCTGGATCACGAACATCACGTCCGGACGGCCGGCATCATATTCGTCGAAGCAGAGCGCGACGTTGTGCTGGTAAGCCCAGGGCAGGATGCCGTCGCGGAACTCGGTGACCTGCATGCCTTCCTTGACGACGATGGCGTCCTTGCCGACGAGGTCGATACGGCTGACGTGGCTGTCGAGGTTGACGCGGACCATCGGCCAGTTGAGGCGGGCGGCGACCTGCTCGATGTGGGTCGATTTGCCGGTGCCGTGATAGCCGGAAACCATGACGCGGCGGTTGTAGGCGAAGCCGGCGAGGATCGCCATCGTGGTCGCCTTGTCGAACAGATAGTCGGGATCGATGTCCGGCACGTGCTCGCTGGCGGCCGAATAGGCCGGCACCACCATCTTCGAATCGAACCCGAAGGTGTCTTTCACCGACACCGTCGTGTCTGGCAGGTTGGCAATGTCGCGATCGACCTTGTTCATGACGTCTCCACGCGCGGAGCCTCAGCTACGCCGGCAATCGAATTTTCCTCGCGGGCGGTCTTAAAGCCTTTTCCCACCAGAGGAAAGTTGGAAAAAGGCCGCGGCTGCGGCTGGCTCAACACAATCCCGCTTGCTTGAGCACGCGATAGGCCTGCAGCACGTCCCGGAAGCGATCTTCTGACCCACGGTCCCCGCCATTGGCATCGGGATGATGACGCTTCACCAATTCCTTGTAGCGCGCCTTGATGTCGGCGCCGGTGGCCGTGGAATCGAGCCCGAGCGTCTCGAGCGCCTTGGCTTCCAGCGGCTTTGCCTTGCGCTGGCGCGGGCCAGGCGTGCCGGTACCGAACATGTTGTGAGGGTCGCGCATGCGATTGTAGTAGCCGGCACGGCCCGACCGCTGCTGCGCAAAGTCGGGCGCCGAGCGCGCCGAACCGTTGGAACCCATGGCCCAGGTCGGCCTGTGGCCGGTCAGCGCCTCCTTCTGGAAGCGGGCGATGTCGCCATCTGCGAGGCCCGAGAAGTAGTTGAAGCCCTTGTTGTACTCGCGCACGTGGTCGAAGCAGAACTTGAAGTACTGCCCCTCGGCCATGCGGCCGACCGGCGCGCGGTGCGTTCCGGGCTCCTTGCAGCCGTCCCACTGGCACAGCGGCGCGCGCGCCTTCGCCTCCGCTTCCGGATCGGGCCGGACGCGGATCTTGTCGAAATATTTTGGGTTCGGCTTCATCAGATCACATTTACCGCCTGATGCGGCGGCGAAACAAGAATTGACATTTCCAGGATGATCGCCCTAACGCCTGATTTGCGGCCCAATTGCGCCCGACGGTGAAGATTGGCGATCGAGACACATGTGGTGAAAGGCAAGCCGGATGTCCATACAGACGACCATCGAACAGAAGCTCACCGAGACGTTTTCGCCGGAGCGCCTTGCGGTCATCAACGAGAGCCACCTGCATGCCGGCCATCACCATGTCGACGGCGGCCATGAGGCGGTGTTCGACGGCTCGGGCGAGACGCATTTCCGCATCCGCATCGTCGCCCCGGCCTTTGCCGGCATGACCCGCATCGCGCGCCACCGCGCTGTCAACGATGCGCTCGCCGCCGAACTTAAGGCCGGGCTTCATGCACTCGCCATCGAGCCCGCAGCACCCGGTGAAGCGACGCGCTGGTAGATTCGCAACAAGCCGGCGTCATCGAACCGTCACATAGGTCCGTCACTGTGGGCATCCGATGACCCACCGGCCCTTCAACGTGCTTTTCCTCTGCACCGGCAACAGCGCCCGCTCGATCCTTGCCGAGGGCATCCTGCGCAGGGACGGCGCGCCCAACTTCGTTGCTTTCTCAGCCGGCAGTCAGGCCAAGGGCGCGGTCAATCCGCTCGCGCTCAAGGTCCTCGACAGCTACGACTATCCGACCGAGGGTTTCAGGTCGAAGACCTGGGACGAGTTCGCGACCGAAGGCGCGCCGCAGATGGATTTCATCTTCACCGTCTGCGACGACGCAGCCGGCGAGGCTTGCCCGATCTGGCCCGGACACCCCGCCAACGCGCATTGGGGCATCGAGGACCCGAGCAAGGTCGAAGGCACCGACATCGAGCGGGAAGCGGCCTTCGTCACCGCCTTCAAATACATGCGCAACCGCATCCGCGCGTTCACGTCCCTGCCGATCGCAAGCCTGGACCGAATGGCTCTGACCTCCCACCTCGACGAGATAGGCCGGATGGAAGGGGCAACGGGCAAAGCCGCCGGAAGTAACTGACTGTGCCGGCGCATGACCATGGTCAATGACTATGGTCCGGCGCGCGTTGCCCCGGGCTGCTCCACCACGGCAGGCCTGATGCGGATGCGCGCCAGGCGGTTCTTGTCGCGCTTCATGACGATGAAGCGCTTGCCGTGGAAGGTGAAGGCCTGCTTCTCCTCGGGGATCGACTGGGTTTCGTGGATGACGAGCCCGGCGATCGTCGTCGCCTCGTCGTCGGGCAGGTGCCAGTCAAGCGCCCGGTTGAGATCGCGGATCGGCACCGAGCCGTCGACGACCACCGAGCCGTCCGATTCCTGCTTCACGCCCTGGATATCGATGTCGTGTTCGTCGGCGATCTCGCCGACGATCTCCTCGATGATGTCCTCGAGCGTCACCAGCCCTTCGACCTCGCCATATTCGTCGACGACGATGGCGAAATGCTGCTTGCGGCGCAGGAAGGCATTGAGCTGCTCCTGCAGCGTAGTCGTGTCCGGTACGAACCACGGCTTGGAGGCGACCTTGAGCACGTCCACCCTGGAATAGTCGCCCTCGACCTCGTTCAGGGCACGCAGGAGATCCTTGGCGTGGATGACGCCGACGATGTTGTCGAGAGTACCGCGCCAAAGCGGCATGCGCGTATACGGGCTCTGCAGCATCTCGCGCACCAGCTCTTCCGGAGCGATGTCGGCGTTGAACAGCCGCATGTTGGTGCGGTGGACCATGACGTCGGACACTTCGAGTTCCTGCAGGTCCAGCAGGCCGCCGACCTGGTCGCGGTCTTGCTTGACCACCTGGCCCTCGCGGTGAAGGTCCGCGACTGTCCCTCGCAACTCATCATGCGCTGACCGCTGCGGCGTCACTGCGAGCAGCTCATAGCCGAGCGCAGCGAGCAGCCGGTCGCGAAAGGCCAGAAAGGCCAGGATCAGGGCCGCCAGAACTGCCGCGACGATCCAGCCGGCCGAAATCATCCCGGGTGATTCTCCTTGAGGAAGGACAGCACTTCGGAAGCCGGCACGTCCTTGGCGATGAAGGACTGGCCGATGCCCCGCGTCAGGATGAAGGTGAGCGCGCCGCGCGTGACCTTCTTGTCCTGGGCGATGTAACCGAGGAGTGCCTCCGCATCCGGCAGGCTGCCGGGAATGTCGGACATGCGCCACGGCAGGCCCACGTCGCGCAAATGCGCCTCGACGCGCGCAGCATCATCGGGGCTTGCGAGGTTGATGCGAGCCGAGAAGCGGTGCGCCAGCGCCATGCCGATGGCGACGCCCTCGCCATGCACGAGCCTTGCGCCGTCGTAGGCGGTCGCAGCCTCCAGCGCGTGGCCGAAGGTGTGGCCGAGATTGAGCAGCGCCCGGTCGCCGGTCTCGAACTCGTCGCGGGCGACGACGTCGGCCTTGGCGCGGCAAGATTGGGCGATCGCCTCGGTGCGTGCCGGACCGCCGGCGAAGACCTCGCGCCAGTTCTTCTCCAGCCAGGCGAAGAAATCGGGCCGGTCGATGAGCCCGTATTTGGCGACTTCCGCATAGCCGGCGCGGAATTCGCGTGCCGGAAGCGTGTCCAGCGCCGAAGTGTCGGCAAGCACCAGCTTCGGCTGGTGGAAGACGCCGATAAGGTTCTTGCCGCGAGGGCTGTTGATGCCGGTCTTGCCGCCGACGGAGGAGTCGACCTGGGCAAGCAGCGACGTCGGCATCTGCACGAAGTTCATGCCGCGGCGCACGATGCCGGCAGCAAAGCCGGTGAGGTCGCCGATGACGCCGCCGCCGAGCGCGATCACGGCGTCGCCGCGTTCGAGGCGGGCAGCAATGATGTCGTCGACGACCTTCTCCAGCGAATCGAAGCTCTTGGTCTTCTCGCCGGCAGGCAGCTTGATGACCGCAGGCGCGTTGCCGGCCGCCGACAGGCTCTCGACCAGCGGTTCGAGATGGGCAGCCGCCACGTTGTCGTCGGTGACGATGGCACAACGGGCCTTGGGCAGGCGCCGCTGGATCAGTTCGCCACCGCGGGCGATCAGTTTCGGACCGATCAGTATGTCGTAGGCGCGGTCGCCGAGACCGACCTCGACGGTGACGACGTCGCTCATTCGTGATCCTCCGAAACGTGTATCCTGCAGAAGGCACCGAGATGGGCGCACAGCGCCTCGATCACCTCGGTCGCGATCGCCTCCTTGCGGTCGTCGCGCGTCGGCACCGTGATGTCGGCCAGCCCATAGACCGGATAGCGCTCGTCCATCAGCTTCGCGAGCACGGCGCGCGGGTCGGCATTCTGCAGGAGTGGCCGGTTCTGCTTCTTGGAGACCCGGTCCATCAAGAGGTCGAGGTCCGCCTTGAGCCAGACAGAGACGCCATGCGAGGCGATTGCGGAGCGAGTCTGCGCGTTCATGAAGGCGCCGCCGCCGGTCGAAAGCACCTGCGGCCCGCTCTCCAGCACGCGGCCGATGACCCGCTGCTCCAGGGCGCGGAATTCAGCTTCGCCGTAGCGCTCGAACAGTTCCGGAATCGTCATGCGCGACACCGCCTCGATCTCGTGGTCGCTGTCGATGAAGCCGAGGCCGAGCGCCTGGGCCACCTTGCGCCCGATGGCGGTCTTGCCCGCGCCCATGAGGCCGACGAACACGATCGAGCGCGAGCCGAGCCGTTCGAGCAGTGCGGCGGCGCTGGTGCCTTCCGTGGACGAGGTCTGGGCTTCGGATGTCATGGGTTCCCTTTCGTCGGCGTATCGACATGAAAACCCCAGTTGCGTCAAGCGCGCGCACGCCTGCCGCCCTTGAAATGGCGCGAACGCCGTCCCATAAGGGCACTCCATTCACGCGACGCAGGGCATACGGGCAGACACATCGATGCCGACGCTTTTCCGGTTCCTTGTCACGCTCGCCGTCCTTGCGGGCATCGCCTACGGCGCCATGTTCGCGCTGGTGATGTTCGTCGAGCCGAAGAAGGCGGAGATCACTGTCCGCATCCCGCCCGAGAAGCTCAACAAGAAGCAATGAACAGCGGCGCGCGCATCGAGGCCTTCCTCGAAATGATGGCCGCCGAGCGCGGCGCCGCCGACAACACGCTCGCCAGCTACCGACGCGACCTTGAGGACGCATCCGAATATCTGTCCGGCAGGTTAGCCGATGCGGACGCCGCCGCTATTCGCGGCTATCTCGACAGCCTGGCGAGCCGCGGCTTCGCCTCGACGTCGCAGGCGCGCCGGCTGTCGGCGCTGCGACAGTTCTTCCGCTTCCTCTACGCCGAAGGCCTGCGCGGCGACGACCCTACCGGCATCGTCGACAGCCCGAAGAAGGACCGGGCCCTGCCCAAGACGATGAGCGAGGGCGAAACGGGCCGCCTGCTGGACCGCGCCGCAATCGAGGCCGCCAGCCCGGACACGGCCGGAACCGACACGCTCTCGGCATCGCGGATGCATGCTCTGGTCGAAGTGCTCTACGCCACGGGCCTGCGCGTCTCCGAACTCGTCAGCCTGCCGTTGACGGTAGCGCTGCGCGACGAACGATTCTTCGTCGTGCGCGGCAAGGGCGACAAGGAGCGCATGGTGCCGCTCTCGTCCAAGGCGCGCGACGCGATGCGGCGCTGGCTCCACGAACGAAATGCCACCCCCAGGCTGGTGGAGAGCCCCTTCCTGTTCCCGGCATCTTCGGAGAGCGGACACCTGCCCCGCCAGGTCTTCGCCCGCGACCTCAAGGGCCTGGCCGCGCGCGCCGGCATCTCTGCAGCGAAAATTTCGCCGCACGTGCTGCGCCACGCCTTCGCCAGCCACCTGCTGCAAAATGGAGCCGACCTCCGCGCGGTCCAGCAATTGCTCGGCCATTCCGACATTTCGACCACCCAGATTTACACACATGTTCTGGAAGAACGGCTGCTGAAACTGGTCAACGAGCATCATCCGCTTGCCGATTAGGGCCCATATCGCTATGTGAGTGCCTCGTTCCACTGGCGCGGCGCCGCAATTTTCGACGCCCCGGCGCCTCTTTTTCAGCGTGGTAGTCCGCTCGCCAATGTACAATTACCTCGATTTCGAAAAGCCGGTCGCCGACCTCGAAGGCAAGATCCTGGAGCTCAAGAAGCTCGCGGAAAGCGGCGAGGCTGTCGACGTCGGAGACGAGATCAAGCGGCTGGAGAAGCGCTCGCGCGACGCCCTGCGCGACGCCTACAAGGCGCTGACCCCGTGGCAGAAGGTGCAGGTGGCGCGCCACCCCGACCGGCCCCACTGCCTCGACTACGTCAACGCCCTGTTCACCGATTTCACCATGCTGGCCGGCGACCGTGCCTTCGGCGAGGACGCGGCCATGGTTGGCGGCTTCGCCCGCTTCCGCGGCGAACCGGTGCTGGTTCTCGGCCAGGAGAAGGGCTCGGACACCAAGAGCCGCCTCAAGCACAATTTCGGCTCGGTCCGGCCCGAAGGCTACCGCAAGGCGGTGCGCCTGATGGAAATGGCCGACCGCTTCAAGATTCCGGTGGTCATGCTGGTCGACACTGCGGGTGCCTATCCGGGCGTCGGCGCCGAGGAACGCGGCCAGGCCGAAGCCATCGCCCGTTCCACCTCTGCCTGCCTCGGCCTCAAGGTTCCGACGATCGCCGTCGTCATCGGCGAGGGCGGTTCGGGCGGCGCGATCGCGATTGCCACGGCGAACCGTGTGTTCATGCTCGAGCATGCCATCTATTCGGTCATATCGCCGGAAGGCGCGGCCTCGATCCTCTGGCGCGACACCACGCGCTCAAAGGACGCAGCCACCAACATGAAGATCACCGCGCAGGATCTGCTGGGCCTCAAGATCATCGACCAGATCATCGATGAGCCGCTCGGCGGCGCACACCGCAATGCCGAGGCCGTGATTAAGGCCACCGGCGACCTGATCGCCAAGACTCTCAAGGACTTCGCCGGCTCCAACATCGATTTCCGCGAACAGCGTCGGGACAAGTACTTGTCCATCGGCCGCAGCCTTTAATTGCCGGAACTGTGGCCAAATCCGGCCACAGCACGTTTTCGCCACAAAATTGCCGCCTCGCCCGGTTCAATGAACATGCCGTGTTTTTGCGCGCGTGGGACGGGCCAGCGGCTTGCGGTAAGGAATTTTCAAGGTTAACGGCTTTAGGGTCGAAGCAGTTACTGGGACGGGCCGGCCGGCGGCGCATGCCGCCGGTTGAACCATAGAGACGACAACTAGACCGATGATCGCCAATATCGCACGCGCCGGATTGCTTGTGGCCGCACTCGGTGTGGCTGGCTGCTCCGAATCTTCGATCAACGACTTCGCGCCGAAGAACAAGGGCCTGCCGACGAAGATCCTGTCCGAGATGAAGACCAAGGGCATGACGCGTTCTTCGCCGGTCATGGCCCGTATCTTCAAGGAAGAGGGCAAGCTCGAGATCTGGAAGCAGAAGACCAACGGCCGCTACGACATCATCGCGAGCTACGACATCTGCAAATGGTCCGGCAAGCTCGGCCCGAAATACACCGAGGGCGACCGCCAGGCTCCGGAGGGCTTCTACACCGTCCGCCCGGCGCAGATGAATCCGAACTCCAGCTACCATCTGTCGTTCAACATCGGCTATCCGAACACCTACGACCGTGCAAACGGGCGCACCGGCTCGAACCTCATGGTCCACGGCGCCTGCTCGTCGCAGGGCTGCTACTCGATGACCAACGAGCAGATCGAGGAAATCTACGCCTTCGGTCGCGACGCCTTCCAGGGCGGGCAGACCGAATTCCAGGTCCAGGCGTTCCCCTTCCGGATGACGGCAGCCAACATGGCGCGTTACCGCAACGACCCGAACTATCCGTTCTGGACGATGCTGAAGGAAGGCTACGACCACTTCGAGATCGCCAAGGCGCCGCCGAAGGTCGACGTCTGCGAAAAGCGCTACGTCTTCAACCGGTATCCGGAAGCCGGCGTGAGCTTCAATCCGACGGGCGCCTGCCCTGCCACCACCCAGCCGCAGGGCCTGCAGACCGCCTATCAGGGCTATCAGTCGAAATATGACGCCGCCTTCGCCAGCGCCTCGCGCGGCACGGCCACCGACCTGAGGCCCTCTATCGCAGGTACGAGCGAAGCCAATCTCGTTTCGGACTGGACCAAGCGGCGCGCGCGCGGCGAGCGCGTGACGATCGAGCCGCCATCCATGGCGCATGACGGCACGGTGACGCAGACCGGACGGATGGGCCGGATCGATTCGCCCGAGGGCCGTCGCATGGCGGCGCTCGAGGCCGAGCAGGCGACGAAGAAGAAGGCAGCCGAGCAGAAGGCCGCCGCCGATGCAGCCGCAAAGGCAGCCAAGGCCGCAGCCCAGCAGCCGCCCGTGGTCGCGACCGTGCCGACCCCTTCCCCCATCGTCGAAACGCAGGCCACCCAGGCCGCCGCGCCGGCCGTCGAAGAAGGCACCTCGGAAAAGCTGAAGAAGAAACTGCTCGGCCTGTTCGGCAGCTGACCGGCGTGAACCAAACCACCGAGATCTATGACCTGAGGGGGCTAAATTGCCCCCTGCCCGTGCTGAAGGCGAAGCGCCGCCTCGCGGACATGCGTCCGGGCGAGCTTCTCTGGGTCGAGACCACCGATCCGCTCGCGGTGATCGACATCCCGGCCTTCTGCCAGGAGGCAGGACACAGGCTGATCGAGACAGTGCCCGTCACCGGCGGCCACCGCTTCCTTGTGGAACGGGGCGGCTGACTTCCGCCAAATGCGTCCTTCGAGGCTCGCCCGCCAACGTCTATGCGAGCTTTCGGCGGCACTGGGGCTCGCACCTCAGGATGAGGACCGTTGGCGCCAACCGGACATTTCCGCACCAAACATCGCAGTAGGCCTTCAATGGACACAATTGGGGCTCGGCCGCCTGGAACTTGCGGCAGGCCATAGTCCTCATCCTGAGGTGCGAGCCCTCATTGCCATTCAAAGGCTTGGATGAACGGCGACGGGCGAGCCTCGAAGGACGCACGACGCCCCCAAAAACACCTACCGCCCGGCGATCGCCAGCGGGTTGTTCTCCATCGCCTCGCGGTCCGGCGTGTCGATCGCAGGCTTGTTGACGAAGGCCGCGAACAGGCGTTCGACATAGTCGCGCGGCAGGTCGATGCCGATGAGCACAAGTCGCGTGCCGCGCACCTCGTCCGGCCAGGACGGCAGGCGCGCCGGCGGATGGAGCAGCTTCTGCACGCCATGGATCACCAGAGGCCGCGACGGATCTTCCTTCAGTTCCACTATGCCCTTGATGCGCAGCAGCTTGTCGCCCTGCGTCGACAGGAGCAGATCGAGGAACATCTCGATCGTGGTGAACGGCAGCGCACCGGCATGCGTGAGCGTGAACGAGCCGACCCGGGCGTCGTGATGGGCGTGGTGGTGGTGATGGTGGCCATGATCGTCACCGTGATGATGGTGGTGGTGATCATGGTCCGCCGCCTCGCCCAGCCAGCGGCGCACGTCGGCGGTCTTGGTGGCGGGGTCGTAGAGGCCGCATTGGATGAGTTGCGCCACCGCACCCTCGCCCACCGGAGAGATCTCGGCGCCTGGATTGATGCGGCGGAGGCGCTCGACAAGCGTCTCGGTCCAGGCAGGATCGTCGACCAGGTCGGACTTGGTGAGCACGATGCGGTCGGCGACCGCGGCCTGCTTCACCGCCTCGACATGGGCGTCCAGCGTCGCAGACCCGTTGACCGCATCGACGACCGTTATGACGCCGTCGAGCCTGAAGGCATGGACGAGTGCCGGATGCCCCATGATCGACTGCAGCACCGGCACCGGGTCGGCGAGGCCGGTGGTTTCGATCACCACCCGCGCCAGCCGCTGGATGCGCCCGGTCTGCAGGCGATCGACGAGGTCGGCCAGCGTGTCGACCAACTCGCCCCGCACGGTGCAGCACAGGCACCCGTCGGAAAGCTCGATCACGCCGTCAGAGGCCTTCTCGACCAGGAGGTGATCGATGGCGACGTCGCCGAACTCGTTGATGATCACCGCAGTATCGGTGAGCGCCGGATCCTTCAGCAGGCGGTTGAGCAGCGTGGTCTTGCCGGCGCCGAGGAAGCCGGTGATCACCGATACGGGGATCGGGAAGCTGGCCTGCGGGTTCACGACCGGGCCTTGGACGCCTGAGTGCTCTGGATGACGGGCGCAGCACCTGCCGGCGCCGGCCTGTCAGGCCGCCAGGTGGGCAGCGGAACGTCGGCATATTCGACCGGCTCGCGGCCGGCATAGGCCTTCGGGACCGGGCCGGTGGCGCCGCCGAGGCTGACGGTCACCCAATTGCGCGGGCGGGACATCTCGGGAATGATCGACGCCTTTTCGGCCGCAGCACCCGCTTCGGTGGGAGCCGGGCCATCGGAAGCCGCATGCTTGGCCTTGGGCGAGCACACTTCCTCGCGCATGTTGGTCGGCATGTCGCGGTTGTCGCCATATGGCACAAGCGCCGTCACGCCCACAGAACTGCCGACGCGGCCGAAGCCGCCCTGCAGCAGCTTGGCGGCTTCCTCGGCGCGGTCTTTGGGCGAATCGGCGCCGAGCACGATGGCCGCGAGCGTCCTGCCGTCACGGGTAGCCGACGCAACCAGATTGAAGCCGGACTCGCAGACGAAGCCGGTCTTCATGCCGTCAGTGCCCGGAAAGCGGCCCACCAGCGGATTGAAATTCTTGAGCTTGGCCTTGCCCGCGACGATGCCCTCGATGTTGAAATACGAAGCATATTGCGGGTAGTCGAGGCGGATCGCCCTGACCAGGATCGCAAGATCGCGGGCCGTCGTATACTGGTCCGGGTCGTGCAGGCCGTTGGCGTTGACCCAGTTGCTGCCGGTCATGCCCAGGCGCCGCGCCTCGGCGTTCATGCGCACGGCGAAAGCCTCGGTGGAGCCGCCGACATTCTCGCCGATTGCCGCGGCAACGTCGTTGGCCGATTTGACCATGATGATCTTCAGCGCATTGTCGAGGGTCAGCACCGAGCCCGGCTTGTAGCCCATCTTGGCCGGCGGGAAGGACGCGGCCTTCTTGCTGATCTTGATCGGCGAATCGAGCCCCAGTTCGCCCGCCTGGACCGCCCGGAAGGCCGTATAGGCCGTCATCAGCTTGGTGAGCGAGGCAGGATGCCAGCGCCGGAAGGCGTCCTGATGCTGGATGACCGCGCCGGTGTTGACGTCGAAAAGCATCTCCGGATTGGCCGAGGCCGGCGCTGCGCCGACCGCGGTTACGGCCACAAGGCCAAGGAGCATGCTTCTGACGAACTGCATCTGCATCATGAAATCCGAAATCGCCTCTTGCCGAGCATAGCCGGCCGTCCATAAGATTTCCGTAACCCGGGAGTGGAAACGCACGGACCGGTCCTGAACACGGCCGCAGCATATCCGCTGCTGCTAAATAGCGTATGTGACGCCAAGATGGCAGAGCATGCGCGATCAAAAATGCGAATCCGGGAACCCTGGGTTCTCCAGACAGGAAGCCGAGAAAAAAAGCATGCCGATCCTGAACCGAGCCGCGGAAATGCAGGAAGAAATCGCCGGCTGGCGCCGCCACTTGCACCAGAAGCCGGAATTGAACTTCGACGTCTTCGAGACTGCGGACTTCGTCACCCGGAAGCTGAAGGAGTTCGGCTGCGACGAGGTGGTGACCGGCCTCGGCAAGACCGGGGTGGTCGGCGTAATCAAGGGCAATCTGGGTGCCGGCGGCGCGATCGGCCTGCGCGCCGACATGGACGCGCTGCCGATCGAGGAGATCACCGGCAAGCCCTACGCCTCGACCGTGCCCGGCAAGATGCATGCCTGCGGCCACGACGGCCACACCGCCATGCTGCTGGGGGCTGCCAAGTATCTCGCCGAGACGCGCAATTTCACCGGCCAGGTCGCCGTGATCTTCCAGCCGGCCGAGGAAGGCGGCGGCGGCGGCAACGAAATGGTCAAGGACGGCATGATGGAGCGCTTCGGCATCCAGAAGGTGTTCGGCATGCACAACATGCCGAGCCTGCCCGTCGGCCAGTTCGCCATCCGTCCGGGCGCGATCATGGCCGCGACCGCCGAGTTCACCATCACCGTCAAGGGCAAGGGCGGCCATGCCGCGCTGCCGCACCGCGCCATCGATCCGATCGTCGCCGGCAGCCAACTGGTGCAGGCGCTGCAGACGATCGCCTCGCGCTCGACCGACCCGGCCGAGGCTATCGTCGTTTCGGTGACCAAGTTCAACGCCGGCTCGGCCTACAACGTCATACCCGAGCACGCGGTACTGGCCGGAACGGTGCGCACGCTGAAGAAGGAAGTGGCGAAGCTCGCCCAGGAGCGCATGGCCGCCATCTGCCGCGGCGTGGCCGAGACCACCGGCACCGAGGTCGAGCTCGACTACGACGCCAACTACCCCGTCACCTTCAACCACGCCAACGAGACGGTCTTCGCCGGCGATGTCGCCGCCAGGATTGCCGGCGAGACGCAGGTGCATCGCGAGATCCAGCCGCTGATGGGCGGCGAGGACTTCTCCTACATGCTGGAGGCACGCCCGGGCGCCTTCATCTTCATCGGCAACGGCGACACCGCCAACCTCCACCACCCCGCCTACGACTTCAACGACGAGGCGATCCCGCACGGCGTGAGCTACTGGGTGCGGCTGGCCGAGACGGCGCTGGCTGCCTAGTGCAAAGTCCATGCGGCGGGATTGGCGCAACTTCGCCGGTCCCGCCAAAAACCATTGGCGAATCCGCCCGAAGCCGTTATGTGTGCAGGCGAGTGGTCCCGTAGCTCAGTAGGATAGAGCGGCAGATTCCTAATCTGTAGGTCACAGGTTCGATTCCTGTCGGGATCACCACTCAAATACATGCGAACCGGCGCATCATCCTTAACAAGGACTTTCGCTTTCCACCGCGCTGAACATCTGGCGGAAGGACTATGGCGCGCGTCCGCATTCGAAGCTCGGATGGCAGTGGCAGGTCAGCTTCCGATTGAACCAACTGAGGCAACACCTCTTGCACAGAAATCGGCATAGGCCTTCTCAATCCCGTCAATCAGCGTTGTCTTCGCTTGCCAACCCAGAGCCTTCAGGCGTTCGACACTCAGCAGTTTGCGCGGCGTGCCATCCGGCTTGGTTTGATCGTAGACGATTCTTCCCTCGAACCCGACAACCTTCATAACTGTCTCCGCGAGATCGCTGATCGCTACATCTTTTCCGGTCCCAATATTAAACACGCCCCCGTCAATGCCGCTTTCCATAATGAAAACACAGGCGTCCGCCATATCGTCGACGAAGAGGAATTCGCGCATCGGCGTACCGGAACCCCACACGACGAGTTCGGTTTCGCCGCGCAGTTTCGCCTCGTGCGCCTTTCGGATCAGGGCTGGAAGGACGTGGCTGTTGTTCAGGTCGTAGTTGTCGTTCGGCCCATAGAGGTTCGTCGGCATAGCCGAGACGTACTGGGTCCCGTACTGTCGATTGTAGTTTTCGCATAGCTTGACGCCGGCGATCTTGGCAACGGCATAGGGTTCGTTAGTCTGTTCCAGCGGTCCGGTAAGCACATACTCTTCGCGGATCGGTTGGGGGCAGTCGCGCGGATAGATGCAGCTAGAGCCGAGAAACAGCATGCGCTGAACGCCAGCCTGCCAAGCAGCGTTAACGACGTTCGCCGCGATGAGAAGGTTCTGGTAGAGAAACTCAGCGCGAAAGGTATTATTGGCGTGGATGCCACCCACCTTCGCGGCGGCCATGAAGATATAATCAGGCTTTTCCGTCACTAAAAATTGTGTGACCGCAGCCTGATTGGTCAAGTCCAGTTCACCATGCATTCTGGTGAGGATATCGGTATATCCGCTGGCGGATAGTCGGCGCGTGATCGCTGATCCCACCATGCCGCGATGGCCGGCGACATAGATCTTTGAGTTCTTATCCATAACTCTACTCGTGGTGGTTATAGGCAGAAAAGCCGTGCCGCTTGACCAATTCGTCACGCTCGGCGGACTTCAGGTCTTCACGCATCATCTCCGCGACCAGTTCCTTGAAGGTGATCTTGGGCTCCCAACCGAGCTTTTGCTTTGCCTTCGAAGGATCGCCGAGCAGCGATTCCACTTCGGTCGGACGGAAATAGCGCGGATCAACCGATACTATGCATCTTCCCTCCGCGTCGAACCCCTTCTCGTCGACCCCTTCGCCCTTCCACGTGATCGACAAGCCTGCCGCCTGCGCCGCTGCGTCGACAAATTCCCGAACGCTGTATTGCGCGCCCGTTGCTATGACAAAGTCTTCAGGCTCTTCTTGCTGCAGCATCAACCACTGCATCTCCACGTAGTCCTTGGCATGCCCCCAGTCTCGCTTTGAATCAAGGTTGCCAAGAAAAAGGCTGTCTTGCAGGCCCAGTTTGATGCGCGCGAGCGCGCGCGTGATCTTGCGCGTAACGAAGGTTTCGCCACGGACGGGGCTTTCATGATTGAAAAGGATGCCATTGCAGGCATAAATTCCATAGGCCTCGCGGTAGTTTACGGTGATCCAATATGCGTAGAGCTTTGCCACTGCATAAGGCGAACGCGGATAAAATGGGGTCGTCTCTCTCTGAGGGACTTCCTGGACGAGGCCATAGAGCTCGGATGTCGACGCCTGATAAAAGCGTGTCTTCCTTTCCAAGTTAAGGATGCGAATCGCCTCAAGTATCCGCAAAGCACCGAGAGCATCGGAGTTGGCAGTGTATTCCGGCTCCTCAAACGAAACTGCCACATGCGATTGAGCTGCGAGATTGTAAATCTCATCCGGCTGGACCTGCTGAATTACGCGGACTAGGCCCGATGAATCTGTCATGTCGCCATAGTGGAGAATAAAGCGCCGGAGGTCCTCGTGGGGATCCTGATAAAGATGATCGATACGATCAGTGTTGAAGAGCGAGGCTCTCCGCTTTATGCCATGAACTTCATAGCCCTTTTGCAACAGAAGTTCAGCGAGGTATGAACCGTCCTGCCCAGTGACGCCGGCTATGAGCGCTTTTTTCATTCTTTTCCACTCTTGATTGGAGATGTGTCAAAGATAGAATCTGCCTATATATTTGTTGTATTCCGAATAGGGTCCAATGCGTTGCCCTATGAAATCTGGTCGAAGCAATCTGCCCGAACCGGGCAAGGCGTTCAGCCCAGCCTGCCCAGATGAAGACTCAGAATATCTGCAAATCTCATTCTTCGTCATCCCCCCTTCAGCGATGAGACATGGCTGCCCTCGGAATGGAGTTTCCAGTCCGTCTTTTTGTTGATTTTCGGGGCTTTCGGCGGATGTTGCAATTGGCGCTGCTTGAAATTACCGCGCTTGAAGTATTCGGCTTCGAGCAGGATGGCGTAGGGCCGCGTACGCGGCGCCTGACCTGAGCCCCTGACCTTCCTCCAGATTTGGGTAGAGTCCGTCGATCATGGAGACGGACAATG
>VFQM010000427.1_pt1 | contig 47302 bp, 43 predicted proteins | sample 3512391 | NCBI WGS metagenome assembly VFQM01 (sample SAMN10412369, study PRJNA504923) | tailings metagenome | isolation source: Replicate 1 from Balatoc abandoned mine | place: Philippines | reverse complement strand
GCGACGGCGACTTCGACAGCTGGAGCGGACGCATCGGCATGAAGGTGAAGTGGTAACCGCTCCCGCAACGTGCTCCCTGACTGGGCCCGCCCTTCTCCCTGGCGGGCCTTCTTTTTTGGGAAGATCGCGGCGCCTCGGTGCCCAGGTTCGGGCACGAGTGCCGTGCCCCGCCGAAGCGGCAGCCTCGCAAAAGGCGACAGGTGGACATCGACCGGAAATGCACTGCAAGATGGAGGAACGAGGGTCTTGGCAGGATATCGAACCATGTGGAAATCGCTCGGTGGAACGGGGGCCCTGCTGGGGCTTCTGGTGGTTGCGGCGGCGGCACAGGAGCAGGCCACCGGCCTCCCCGGAGGTGCATCGTCGCTGCAGGAGAGCCATGGCGACTGGATCGTCGGCTGCTCCATGCAGGGATCGGGCGAAAAGAAGAACAAGGTCTGCGTGCTGTCCCAGCAGCAGACCGACCAGAAGACGGGTCAGCGCATCCTGGCCGTCGAGTTCCACCCTGCGGACGGCGTCGTGGCAGGCATACTTGTCCTGCCGTTCGGACTTGCCCTGGCCAAGGGCGTCACGCTCCAGTTGGACGATCAGCCGGCCCTGCCGGAGCTCTCCTTCCGCACCTGCCTGCCGGTGGGCTGCCTGGTGGACGTCAGCCTCGACGACAAGGCGGCCGCGGCCCTTGCCACGGCCACCACGCTGAAGATCAACGCCACTGTTTCCGAGAGCAGCCAGAAGGCGACGATGGCCATCCCGCTCAATGGCTTCAAGGCTGCGGTCGAGCGAGCCAAGACACTGATGAAGTGACCTGGCGGGCCGCCCTAATTCGGCCCCTACCCCTTTTAGGCACGGCGACATGTTCGGCGCCTTGTGGCAAACTTCTATCGTGGTCCGCCGCAGACCACGTGAAGGGGCTGGCGCGAAGCCTAAATCTCTGTCCTAGCGATGCGCAGGCCACTACAAAAAGACCCGCTCCTGCAATGGGAGCGGGTTTTTTTTGACGCCGACGAAGGCCGCCTCGTAGATACGATCGACCGGTTCGTCCCGTATGGCCTCAGATCCTGTCTCGCAGCGCGAACCAGTTGAGCGCCAGGAACAGCAGCGGCGCTCGGAAACGCCGGCCGCCTGGGAAAGGCGGGATCTTCAGGTCCTCGATGAGCTTCAGCCGGTCGCGGTTGCCGGTGACCGTTTCTGCGTAGAGCTTGCCGAAGAAGTTGGACAGCATCACGCCGTGCCCCGAATAGCCGCCGACGGAGATGACGTTCGGCATCACCTCGCGCACGAACGGCTTGCGCGGCACGGTGATGCCGACATAGCCGCCCCAGCCATGGGTGATCTCGACATCCTTCAGCGCAGGGTAGATCTCGGTGATCTGCTTGCGGATGTGTATATGGATGTCCTTGGGGTCGTTGACCGCATAGATCTCGCGACCACCGAACAGGAGCCGCCCGTCGGTGGACTTGCGGAAGTAGCGCACGACGAAGCGTGAATCGTCGACCGACTCGCCGCCGGGGATGACCTTGCTGTCAGCGCCCAGCGGCACGGTCGCGCCGATGAACGAGCCGATCGGCATGATGTGCGAGGCGCTGACCGGTTCGAGCTTGCCGCCATAGGCGTTGGTAGCGATCAGGCACTTCTGTGCCGTGATGGTGCCGCGCGGCGTCGTCACCCGGACCTTGCCACCCTGCGAGGTAATTCCGGTCGCGGGCGTCTTCTCGAATATCTGCGCGCCGGCTGCGGCGGCGACGCGGGCGGTGCCGATCACCAGCTTGAGCGGATGGATATGGCCGGTGCCGGTATCGCGCGTGCCGCCGTAATAGTGCGAAGAGCCCAGCCGTTCGGCCGTTTCCTTGGCGTCCATGAAGTTCACATGCGGATAGTCGAAGCGGCTCGCCATGATCTCGGCATGCGCCTTGTACTCGTCGACATAACGCGGCTTGTGCGCGACCGAGAGCTGCCCCGGCACATAGTCGATCTCGATGCCGTTGGCGGCCGAGAACTCGAACAGATGCGCCTTGGCCTCTTCCGCGAGATCAAACAGCGCCTTCGCCCGCGTGAACCCGTATTGCCCTTCGAGTTCCTCGGCCCAGGCGCGCTGGCCGGTGCCCATCTGCCCACCATTGCGGCCCGAAGCGCCATCGCCGAAGCGGCAGGCCTCGATCAGCACGACATTGGTGCCGGACTTGGCAAGATGCACGGCCGCCGACAGGCCGGTGAAGCCGCCGCCGATGATGACGACGTCCGCCTGCCTGTCGCCGTCGAGCGCAGGATATTCGGGCCGCGGACCGGCGGTGTCCTCGTACCAGGAAATGCCGGGGGAAACTGGGGATTGGTAGGGCATGATGGCTTTCGGAAGGGGGGGGGTGACGTAGGGGAGTATGGCAATAGGGCAGTAGGGCAGTAAAAATCGGCTAGCTGTCTGAGAGCTTGCGGATGAGGAGGCGCAAGAGCTTTCCAACACTTTCGCTCCGCGTCTCCAACTTTTGGAGATTCTCGAGCTTGATCAGACCGATGCGCTCGGCAATCAGGAGATGCGTCTCCATTTCTTTGAGCGACCCTTGGGCGATTCGCAGGAATTGCTGATAGGAGCCTCGGTTCTCGCGGCCGTAGCCTTCGGCAATGTTGGCGGGAACTGATGACGCTGCTCGCCTGGTCTGACTGGTCAACCCGTAGAGTTCTTCCTTGGGCCAGCTTCCGGTTGCCTGATAGACGGCAACCGCCAGATCCATAGCCTGCTGCCAGACAACAAGATCACGGTAAGAACTGATGCCAGCTTCCGTGCTGTCTACTGCCATACTCCCCTACTCCCCTACTCCCCTACTCCCTTACTGCCCTATTCCCCTACTCCCCTACACGTTCAGCAACAGATACTCCCGCTCCCACGGGCTGATCACTTCCATGAAGGTCTCGAACTCGGCGCGCTTGATCGCAGCGTAAGTCGAGGCGAAGGACTTGCCGAGCATCGCCGCCAGTTCGTCGTCGCTTTCGAACAGGTCGACGGCTTCCAGCAGGCCGCGCGGCAGGTCGATCTCGTCTTCGTTGGCCGTGGTCAGCACCGGCGGCTCGCAAGGCAGCTTGTTGGTCATGCCGATCAGGCCGCAGGCGAGCGAGGCCGCGAGCGCCAGATAGGGGTTGGCGTCCGACGACGGGATGCGGTTTTCGACGCGCCGTGCGGCCGGGTCCGACCGCGGAACACGGAAGGCCGTGGTGCGGTTGTCGTAGCCCCACTTGTTGTTGACCGGGGCGGAAGCCGCCTGGGTCAGGCGACGATACGAATTCACGTAAGGCGCGAGCATCACCAGCGCATTCGGCACATGCTTCTGCATGCCGCCGATGAAATGGGTGAAGGCTTCCGTCTCCGAGCCGTCCTCGGCGGTGAAGATGTTCCTGCCGGTCTTCTTGTCGATGATCGACTGGTGGATGTGCATCGCCGAGCCCGGCTGGCCCTGGATGGGCTTGGCCATGAAGGTGGCGTAGGTGTCGTGCTTCAGCGCCGCCTCGCGGATCGTGCGCTTGAACATGAACACCTGGTCGGCGAGTTCGATCGGGTCGCCATGGCGCAGGTTGATCTCGAGCTGGCCGGCGCCTTCCTCGTGGATCAGCGTGTCGATCTCCAGGCCCTGCGCCTCGGAGAAGTGGTAGATGTCGTCGATGAGTTCGTCGAACTCGTTGACGCCGGCGATCGAATAGCCGGCGCCGCCGCCGATGGGGCGGCCAGAACGGCCGACCGGCGGGGTCAGCGGATAGTCCGGGTCGGGGTTCTTGCGGACGAGGTAGAACTCGATTTCGGGCGCCACGACCGGCTTGAGACCCAACTTTTCATAGGCGGCGACGACGCGCTTCAAAACGTTGCGCGGGGTGAACTCGACGTTGCGGCCGTCCTGATGGACGAGGTCGCAGATCACCTGCGCGGTCGGATCGTCCTCCCACGGCACAACCGAGAGCGTCGACAGGTCAGGCACCAGCTTCAGATCGCCGTCGTCCTCGGGATACTGGAATCCGTTGCCGTCCTCCGGATAGTCGCCCGAGATCGTCATCATGAACGGTGCCGACGGCAGCGCCAGCGAGGTGTTGGAGGTGAACTTGCTCGACGGCATCATCTTGCCGCGGGCGACGCCAGCCTGGTCAGGCGTGATGCACTCTATGTCTTCGATGCCGCGCCACTCGAGCCACTCGGAGGCTTCCTTCCAGTTCTTCACACCCCGCTTGTTCTTCACGAATGCAGGCGTGCGGGCTCGTCCCCCCCGGTTGGACGGACGGACTTCCTTCTTTGCAGGCGGCATCAATCACCAGATTGTCGTTGCAGATGTCGGAGTATAGACGTGCCCCGCGAAATAAGAAAAGGGGGGCAAATGGGCGTTTCCATCCGCTTTCATGGCCCACTCTGCTGGTTTCTGGCGGGTTTTCCGCCTAGATAGTGGCCATGTCCTCCAAATCACCGCGCCTCACCACCATCGGCTTCGACGCCGACGATACGCTCTGGCAGAACGAACAGTTCTTTCGCATGACCGAAAGGCACTTCGCCGAGCTTCTTGCCGAGCATGGCGAAGCCGACCAGCTGACGGCGCGGTTGCTCGAGGCCGAGAAGCGCAATCTCGGCGCCTATGGATTCGGCATCAAGGGTTTCACCCTGTCGATGATCGAGACCGCCATCGAGGTCACCGACGGACGGGTGCCGGCCGAGGTCATCGGGAAAATCCTGGCGGCCGGCCGCGACATGCTGAGCCACCCCATCGAAACGTTGCCGCATGTGCATGACACGCTGGAAGGCCTCGCCGGCCGCTACCGCCTGGTGCTGATCACCAAGGGCGACCTGTTCGACCAGGAGCGCAAGCTGGCGCAATCCGGCCTCGGCGACTTCTTCGAAGCCGTCGAGATCGTCAGCGACAAGTCGCGGCCGACCTACGAGCGCATCTTTGCCCGACACGGCGACGGCCCGACCCAAAGCATGATGGTCGGAAACTCGCTGAAGTCGGACGTGGTGCCGGCGATCGAAGCCGGCAGCTGGGGCGTCTACGTTCCGCACGACCTAACCTGGGTCTATGAGCACGTCGAGGAGCCGGCTGGCGCCGAACGCTTCCGCAAGCTGCAGCATCTCGGTGAACTGTCCGATCTGCTGAAGAACGTCGGCTAGCGCATCGGCCCGAAAATCGGAATCGATTTTCGGAAAGCACGATGCGCAGATTCAAAGACTTAGAGCGTCCTTTGTGCGTCCATTCGGACGCACGGCGCTCTAGACTTTGCCGACGAGCCTTTCCAGAACTGGCTGAAGCCGCTCCGGCGTGATCGGCTTGGCGACCACGATGTCGATGGCGCTCGATACCGAAAGACTTTCCGGCGAACCGGCCTTGTTGGACAGCAGGATCACCGACGGCAGCTTGCCGCCGGACGCAAGGCGCAACGCCACGATCGAAGGCATCAGCGCCTCGCAGTCGTTGTTGTCGCTGCCTCCATCGAGGATGATCGTGCCGGGTGCCCGCTGGCCGAGAAGCGCGAGCGCGGTCTCGGGCGCCTCGGCGATGGGCTTCAGGCCGGAGCGCTCGACAATCTTTGCAATGACAATCCGGTTGATCTGAGATCGGCCAACGACGAGCACCTGGCTCATATCCACGATCCCCGATCCCGGATGCGTGGGACTGTGCGAGTTCGCGCCCGGGCGGGAACCCGGATCGTTTTCATTTCTTCTCATGGCAGACGGTTGATGCCTTGGTTCAATGACTGGTTGCGTTCGGCACCTTACGTTCGCGTCAAGTGAGAGAAGTGTCAAGTGTTAGACACAAAACATCATGAGACTTTAGTTCAATAATTCCAAGTTGAGCCAAGTTTATCCAAAGACGTAGAAAGAAAATCCCGCCCGCAGGGGGCTGCGGGCGGGCACCTGAGGGCGGGCTTTTTGGGGTCAGCCGTGCGGCTGCTGGGTGACGATGACGGGGATCAGCAGATCACCCCAGTTGCCGTTGCCCCCATGGTGGCGTGCCGAGCGGACCAGTTCCACCGACACGCCAGCCTCGACCGCCTTCATGACCGACTGGTTCAGGCGGTGGAGGTCGTTGGCGACGATGCGGATAACGGCCTGCTGGTCGGCGCTCATGGTGGTCGCCTGTTCTTCGGCTCGTTCCTTGACACGGGTACGCGGTGCCATTGTGGTTCTCCTCGGAGTGTTGCCTTTGCCCCTGCGGGGCGTTTTGTCTGGCTTCCGGAGGCTACTGCGCCTCCGGGATTGTCGCTAGGGCCTTGGCTTACTCGGCAGCCGGCCGGAACTGTTCGTGCTCGGTCGATTCGTGCATCGCGGTCGTCGACGACTTGCCGCCGGTGATCGCCATCGAGACGGCGTCGAAGTAGCCCGTGCCAACTTCGCGCTGGTGCTTGGTAGCGGTGTAGCCGTTCACTTCGGCTGCGAATTCCGCTTCCTGCAGTTCCGAATAGGCCGCCATCTGGCGATCCTTGTAGCCGCGGGCCAGCTCGAACATACCGAAGTTCAGCTGGTGGAAGCCAGCCAGCGTGATGAACTGGAACTTGTAGCCCATCGCGCCCAGCTCGCGCTGGAACTTGGCGATCGTCGCGTCGTCGAGGTTCTTCTTCCAGTTGAACGACGGCGAGCAGTTGTAGGCGAGCTTCTTGCCCGGATGCACCTTGTGCACGGCCTCGGCGAACTTCCTAGCCTGTTCGAGGTCCGGCTTGCCCGTCTCCATCCAGATCAGGTCACAGAACGGAGCGTAGGCGATAGCGCGGGCAATGCAGGGCTCGATGCCGTTGCGAACCTGATAGAAGCCTTCCACGGTCCGGCCGGCGTCGTAGTCGACGAAGGGCTGGTCGCGCTCGTCGATGTCGGACGTCAGTAGCTTTGCGGCTTCGGCGTCGGTGCGGGCAACGATCAGCGTCGAGGTGCCCATCACGTCGGCGGCGAGGCGCGCGGCGTTGAGGTTGCGGATGTGCGCCGCGGTCGGGATCAGGACCTTGCCACCGAGATGGCCGCACTTCTTTTCCGAAGCGAGCTGATCTTCGAAGTGGACGCCGGCAGCACCCGCCTCGATGAAGGCCTTCATGATCTCGAAGGCATTGAGCGGGCCACCGAAGCCGGCTTCGGCGTCCGCCACGATCGGGGCGAACCAGGTGTCGACCGAAAGGCCCTTGCCTTCCGAGGTCTCGATCTGGTCGGCGCGCTGCAAGGTGCGGTTGATGCGCTTGACCAGCTCGGGTGCTGCGTTTGCCGGGTAGAGCGACTGATCGGGATACATCGCGGATGCGGTGTTGGCGTCGGCGGCGACCTGCCAGCCGGACAGGTAGATCGCCTTCAGACCGGCACGAACCTGCTGCATGGCCTGATTGCCCGACATCGCGCCCAGCGCGTTGACGAAATCCTCCTCGTGGATCAGCTTCCACAGGCGATTTGCGCCCATCTCGGCGAGGCTCTGCTTGATCTGGACGGAGCCGCGCAGCCGCTTCACGTCCTCCGGCTTGTAGGGGCGCTCGATACCGTCGAAGCGACCCTCAGGGGCCGAGGGGACGAGGTTGTAAAAATCAGTCATTGTCGACTCCGCTTGCTAAATCCGTTGTTCCCAGGACCGCCGCTCCTTGGGAGCCTTTTGCGCGATCTCTATGTGACTTGTTTTACATTGCGGCGCGGAAGCGGCCAGAAAATTCAACAAAACTGGACGGATAACAGGGAAAACTTGTGTTGCGTTTGACACGCGGGCGCTGTAAATTTGTCAAGAATGTAAAAGAGCGGGTAGGTTCCAGCTCCTACTTTCGTTGTAAATTGGTGTAAAAACCCAATGGCCGAGCAAAAGATCTTCGCCGGGCCGCGCATCCGGCGGATCCGCAACCAGAAGGGCCTGACCCAGACGGCCATGGCCGAAGGGCTCGGCATTTCGCCCTCCTACCTCAACCTCATCGAGCGCAACCAGCGGCCGCTCACCGTACAGCTGATCCTCAAGCTGGCATCGGTCTACAAGGTCGATCCGGACGAGCTCCAGGGCGAGGCGCGCGGCTCGATCGCTGCCCTGCGCGAGGTCTTCGCCGATCCGCTGCTCGCGGGCGAACTCCCCGGCGACCAAGAACTCGTTGAAATAGCCGAGGCCGCGCCCAACGCGGCGGCCGCAGTGATAAAGCTGTTCCGCGCCTATCGCGAGCAGGCCGAGCGGCTGACCGATCTCAATGAATTGCTGGCGCGTGAGGGGCACACCACCGCCTTGTCGGGCGCGCGCCTGCCCATCGACGAAGTGCACGAAGTTTTCGAGCGCAGGCCCAACCATTTCGCCTCGCTCGAAGGCGAGGCAGAGGCCTTCACGTCGCTGCTGGACCCCGGCGACGACCTGCTCGGCGCACTGAAGGCTTGGCTCAAGCGGGAGCACGGCATCGTGGTCAAGGTGCTGCCGGTCGCGACCATGCCCAACTGGCGCCGGCGCTACGACCGCCACTCGCAGCGCCTGTTCCTGTCCGAGCGCCTGTCCCCTTTCGACCAGTTGCGCGAGATCGCGATGGAGGCGAGCCTCATCCGCATGCAGGTGGCGGTCGCGGCCGAGATACAGGGGCTGAAGCTTACGACCGACGAGGCCAAGCGGCTGGCCCGGTTCGAGCTCGGGCGCTATGCCGCGCATGCGCTGATGATGCCCTACCAGGCGTTCCATTCGGCGGCACAGCGCGCCCGCTACGATGTCGACGTGCTGCGCTCGCGCTTCGGGGTGTCCTTCGAGCAGGCTGCCAACCGGCTGACCATGCTGCAGCGGCAGGGCGCGGCGGGAGTGCCCTTCTTCATGCTGGAGATCGACAATGCCGGCAACCGCTTCCGCAAGGCCGGGGCGCAAGGCTTCCCGCAGAGCCGGTTTGGCGGTGGCTGCCCCAAGCTACCGGTGCACGCCGCCTTCACCCAGCCCGGCCAGATCTTCGTCGAGGCCGTGGAAATGCCCGACGGCGCCGAGTTCCTGTGCGTCGCAAGGACGCTGGAAGGCCCCCAAGGCGGCTTCAGCGAGAGGCCGCGGCGCACCGCGATCCTCCTCGGCTGCGACATCGCCTTCCGCGACGAGATCGTCTACGGCGCTGCCCTCCCCGGACCGTCGGCCGGCGGCAAGCCCGGCGCCGTGGCCGCAACGCCGGTTGGTCCTGCCTGCCGTCTCTGCGAACGCTCCGGCTGCCTGTCGCGCGCCGAGCCGCCGGTCACCCGGCCGCTCGGCCTCGATGAGATGGTGACCGGGCTGTCAGCCTTCGATTTCCAGTAGCCGTCAGGCTGTCAGGCGCGCTGCCTGCAAGTCGTTGTCGATGCCCGTTTGCGCCAGCGCGCGCGCGGTCTGGGAGTCGAGTGGTTTCCCGTAGAGGAACCCCTGCGCTTCGTCGCAGCGCCGATCCTTGAGGAAAGCCGCCTGGAAATCGTTCTCGACGCCCTCGGCCAGGACCGGGATCGATAGCTTGTGGCCGAGTTCGATGACGGTCTCGATGACGCTGCCGGCCTGGGCCTGCCGCCCGAGTGCCTTGAGGAAGCTACGGTCCACCTTGATCTTGTCGAACGGGAACGAGAACAGCGTCGACAGCGACGAGTAGCCGGTGCCGAAATCGTCCATGGCGACGCGCGCGCCCATCGCCTTGACCTGGCGCAGGATGTGCAGCGCCTGGCCGGGGTTCTCGATCAGCGCGGTCTCGGTGATCTCGATCTCCAGCCGGGACGGGTCCAGCCCGGTCTCGTCGAGGATTTCCTTCAGCCGATCGGCGAAATTCGGCCGCGTGAGCTGGATCGGCGAGACGTTGACGGCAATTCCCAGCGGCTCCGGCCATTGCGTCGCCTCGCGGCAAGCCTCGAGCATCACCCAGTCGCCCAGCCCGACGATGATGCCGGTCTGTTCGGCCACAGGGATGAACTCGGCCGGCGAAACCTCTCCCAGTTGCGGACTGGTCCAGCGCAGCAGCGCCTCGAACCCGCGCAATTCACGGTTCTTGATCGAAAGCTGGGGCTGGAACACCAGGCGCAGCGCGCCGTCGGCGACTGCGCTGCGCAGGCCGATGGCGATCTGGCCGCGGCGCCGGCCGTCCTCGTCGGCGTCGGCGTCGTACCAGCACCAGGCGCCGGACTGGCTCTTCTTCGACCGGTACATCGCAAGATCGGCCCGCATGGTGAGTTCGTCGATGTTGTCGCCGTCCATGGGGTAGACGGCAATGCCGATGGCCGCGCTGGTCTGGAAGGTCGCCTTGCCGAGTTCGTTGGGGCGTGAAAACGCATCCGCGATCCGTGCCGCGAACTCCTCGATCTCGTTCTCGCGCGTGAACGGCTTGACCGCCAGGAACTCGTCGCCGCCGATACGGGCGAAGAACTCGCCGGGGGCGAGCGTGGCGCGCATGCGCTCAGTGGTCTGGGTAAGAACGACATCGCCCGCCGCATGGCCGTAGACGTCGTTGATCTCCTTGAAGCGGTTGAGGTCGACCGCAATGATCGCCAGGGACGTGCCGGCGGCCGCCTTGAGCAGGCGCGGCAGCTCGTCGGTTGCGGCGGCGCGGTTCGGCAGGCCGGTCAGGGGATCGTGCAGCGCAAGATGCCTGTAGTGCGCGACGGCTTCCTTTTCGCCTTGCTCCTCGGCCATGTAGGTCGCCATGCCCAGCAGCATGACCAGGATGGTGACTGAAACCACGAGAATGGCCATCACCCCGTCCGACAGGACCTGGGCGGGTACCGCCACCCGCGCGTCGGGCGTGATCTGCACGGCACCCATGGCGGTGAAGTGCATGAACCCGATGGCCAGGATGAGCGCGGCAGTGGCGATGACGAGGCTCTTGCGCCCGTTGCCGTCGGCGACGCGGTTGGTGGCGAGCATGCCGAGTGCGGCACCACCGGCTATGGAGGCGACCGCGAGCGTGGTGTCGTAGTCGACGGTGCCGGCCACGACGAAGCCCCGCATTCCGAGGAAGTGCATCACCGCAATGCCACTGCCGAGGACGAAGCCGCCGAACTCGACCATGGGGCCGGTGCGGCGGCTTGCCGCGAAATACAGGCCCGAGGTCGACGTCGCGATGGCTACGGCCAGGGACATTATTGTGAAGATCGGCTCGAAGCCATGCTCGACATTGGGGATGAAGCCCAGCATCGCCAGGAAATGCGTGGTCCAGATCGTCATGCCGCCGGCAAGGCCGGCCATGAGGATGAGCGCGGCGCGCTTGGCCCGCTCGGCCCGGCGTCCGCGCGCGAAGAGACGAATGGTGACGGCGCAGCCGACGGCGCAGATGAACAGCGCTGCGGCCACGAACCGGTAGTCGTGCGCGAATGCGATGCAATTGATGACGGTCAGCATGTGCGATCCCCGTGCCCAGTCAGGCTCATTAGGGCCGAAACGTTGCAGATCTGTTGCCGACCGCCGCGTTCCGGCCGAATCGAGCCCGTTTCGTGTTCGGGCGAGCGTGTATCGGGCGGGGCAAACGGTTTCAATGACCCGCCACGAACCCTGCAGCCCGGCTGTCGCGTCGTGCGCCTTGGCTGTCGCGTCCGCGCCTTCATTCGAGTGACCTAATGGGATAGAAGCGCTGGACCTCGCGAAATCGGACCTGCCTGAGTAGTGGATGACACGCGCGGTTGGTCCGCGATGTTTCGAACCGGGCGGCACCTTGGATGAGCGAACAGGCGTCAGCATCACATCTCCCCCCGGCGGCGGCCGCCTCGCATGACGGCGAACAGCGTGTCGGCATGCTGCTGGTGTTCCTGTCGGCGCTGATGTGGAGTCTGGGCGGCGCCATCGCCCGCTTCATCGAAACGCCCGACAGCTGGACGGTCGTGTTCTGGCGCTCGTTCTGGGCGGCTGCGTTCCTGCTCGCCTTCATGGCCTGGCGTGACGGGCCGCGCGGAACGCTGAAACTGTTTCGCGACATGGGCCTTCCAGGGCTGCTCGTCGCTCTTTGCTTCGGCATCGCCTCGACCTCGTTCGTCGTGGCGCTCGCCTATACGACGGTTGCCAACATCGTGCTCATGCAGGCGGGCGTGCCCCTGCTCGCCGCGCTGCTTGCATGGGCGCTGTTCGGCGAGCGCGTGTCCGTCGGCACCTGGGTGGCAATCGCCGCGGTGATCAGCGGCGTTGCGATCATGGTTTCGGAATCGCTGGGCGGCAACGTTTCGCCGATCGGCGACGGCCTGGCCCTGCTGATTGCGGTGGCCTTTTCGACGGCGACCGTGATCACACGTCGCTTCGCGCATGTCCGAATGACCCCCGCCACCTGCCTCGGGACCATCTTCGCCGCCTCGCTCGCGGCATCGCAGGCGTCTGCCTTCGCCGTGTCGCCGCACGACATGGGCTTCCTGTTCGCGTTCGGCGCCGTCAATCTCGGACTCGGGCTCGCCCTGTTCGCCACCGGCGCCCGGCTCGTCCCCTCAGCCATCGTGGCGCTGCTTGGAACCTTCGAAACTCTGCTCGGCCCGATCTGGGTCTGGCTCATCCACGCGGAGGTGCCCTCGACCCGCACGATCATCGGCGGCGGCGTGATCTTTGTCGCGCTGATCGTGCACCTGGCGCTGGAGTTCAAGCGCCACACCCGGGTCGAGAAGCCGGGTGTCACAGGCGTACCAACCCCCAATTGAGCGGGCCGCTGTTTACCATTGACAATGCGTAGGTCTGGCGGGCAGGCTGCGGCAGAGGGTAACAACAATACAGGCCTATCTTGCAAGGTCTCACTGCCGGGGCTTCGGTGTCCGGAGACGCAAATCGCCAGTATGTTCGCGCAGCGCCGCCGGCCGGCGGGAGCGCTACCCTTATCACCCAGATCTGCCCAGGGAGAAGGGCGCAGCACAAGCGCGCCCGCAAAAGGAGAACACCATGAACTGCAGAGCGTTGTGGCTGACCGCCGCGTCAGCCCTGATCGCTGTGACGACCGCTGCCAGCGCCCAGGAGCGCGTCGTCAACGTGTACAACTGGTCCGATTACATCGACGCTTCGATCATCGAGGACTTCACCAAGGAAACCGGCATCAAGGTCGTCTATGACGTCTTCGATTCCAACGAGATCCTCGAGACCAAGCTTCTCGCAGGCGGCAGCGGCTACGACGTCGTCGTTCCGACCGCGAATTTCCTCGCCCGCCAGATCACGGCCGGCGTGTTCCAGAAGCTGGACAAATCGAAGCTGCCGAACCTCTCCAACGAATGGGACGTGGTCAGCGAGCGTACGGCCAAGTACGACCCGGGCAACGAGTATTCCGTGAACTACATGTGGGGCACGGTCGGCATCGGCTACAACGAGAAGAAGGTCAAGGAAGCGCTCGGCGTCGACAAGATCGACAGCTGGGACGTGGTCTTCAATCCGGAGCAGATGGCCAAGCTGAAGGATTGCGGCGTCTACATGCTGGATTCGCCCACCGACATGCTGCCCACGGTACTGCGCTATCTCGGCATCGATACGGAAAGCCGCTCGCCGGAAGACATCGCCAAGGCCGAAGAGACGATGCTCAAGGTCCGGCCATTCATCCGCAAGTTCCATTCGTCGGAATACATCAACGCGCTCGCCAACGGTGACATCTGCGTGGCCGTCGGCTGGTCGGGTGACGTCTTCCAGGCGCGTGACCGCGCGGCCGAGGCAGATCAGGGCGTCGTCGTCGACTACGTCGTGCCGAAGGAAGGCGCGGAGATGTGGTTCGACCAGATGGCGATCCCCGCCGATGCCCAGCACGTCCCCGAAGCGCTCGAATTCATCAACTACATGATGAAGCCCGAGGTGGCCGCCAAGGCCTCCAACTACATCTACTACGCCAACGGCAACAAGGCGTCGCAGCAGTTCATCGAAAAAGACATCATCGAAGATCCGGCGATCTACCCCGATGACGCGACGTTGCAGAAGCTGTTCACGGTGTCGCCCTACGACCCCAAGACCCAGCGCCTGATCACACGCAGCTGGACCAAGATCGTCACCGGACAGTAACGATCGAAGCCTATCCCGGCGCCACTGGCGCCGGGATTCCGCGCTTTTGGGGGCAAGGGACGGAGAAGCAGATGAAATCGCTCGGCAACATACGCAGGGACTTTGCGCCCTGGAACCAGCCCGGCGCCAAGCCGTATATTCAATTCAAGAACGTCACCAAGCGTTTCGGCGATTTCACGGCCGTCAACAACCTGTCGCTATCGATCTACGAGCGCGAGTTCTTCGCGCTGCTCGGCGCCTCGGGCTGCGGCAAGTCCACGCTCCTGCGCATGCTCGCCGGCTTCGAGGAGCCGACCGAGGGCCAGATCCTGCTCGACGGGCAGGATCTGCGCGGCATTCCGCCCTACAAGCGGCCCGTCAACATGATGTTCCAGTCCTACGCCCTGTTCCCGCACATGACGGTCGAGCAGAACATCGCCTTCGGGCTCAAGCAGGACGGCATGTCCAAGTCCGATATCGAGAAACGCGTCGGCGAGATGCTGAAGCTCGTCAAGCTCGGGCAGTTCGCCAAGCGCAAGCCGCACCAGCTGTCAGGCGGCCAGCGCCAGCGCGTGGCGCTCGCACGCGCCGTCGCCAAGCGTCCCAAGGTCCTCCTGCTCGACGAACCGCTCGGCGCGCTCGACAAGAAGCTGCGCGAGGAAACCCAGTTCGAATTGATGGACCTGCAGCAGACGCTGGGTCTCACCTTCGTCATCGTGACGCACGACCAGGAAGAGGCCATGACCATGGCCGACCGCATCGCCATCCTCGACAAGGGCGAGGTGATGCAGGTGGCGACGCCGGCGGAGGTCTATGAGGCCCCCGGTTCGCGCTTCGTCGCTGATTTCGTCGGCAACATCAACATGATCGAGGGCAAGGTCGCCGCGCGCAACGGCGCCAGCGCGACGATCGCCGGGACCGGCGGGCTCACGATCCACACGGCCAACGCCGCCGACACAACTGTCGGCTCGGACGTGGCATTTGCCATCCGTCCGGAAAAGATCCGGGTCTCCTCGAAGAAGCCCGAAGGCGCCGACAACCTGATGGAAGGCGAGGTCTACGACATCGCCTATCTCGGCGACATGACCATCTTCCACGTCAAGCTCGGCAACGGCCAGGTGATCAAGGCAAGCTCGCTGAACGCCACCCGCGCCACCGAAGACCCGCTGAGCTGGGACGACAGGGCCTGGATATCCTTCCGGCAGGATGCCGGCGTCCTGCTGACCCGATAGGTGCCGCGATGAAGGGCCTCGCTTCAGCCGTCATCAACCGCCTCGTCATCCTCGTCCCCTACGTCTGGCTGCTGTTCTTCTTCCTCGTCCCGTTCTTCATCGTGTTCAAGATCTCGCTGTCGACGACAGCGATCGCGATGCCGCCCTATACGCCCGTGCTGAGCCTGTCGGACGGACTGTCGGGGCTCTTGTCGCAGTTCAGCGAGTTCACCTTCGACAACTACATCTGGTTGACCGAAGACCCGCTCTACTACACCGCCTACATTTCCAGCGTGATCATCGCGGGCATCTCGACCCTGCTCGCCCTGCTGGTCGGCTACCCGATCGCCTACGGCATGGCGCGCGCGCCGTCCTCCATTCGCCCGACGCTCTTGATGCTGGTCATCCTGCCGTTCTGGACCAGCTTCCTGATCCGGGTCTACGCCTGGATCGGCATCCTCAAGCCCGAGGGTTTGCTCAACCAGTTCCTGCTCGCCACAGGCATCATCGACCAGCCGCTGGTGATCCTGAACACCCACACCGCCATCTTCATCGGCATCGTCTATTCCTACCTGCCGTTCATGATCCTGCCGCTCTATTCGTCGCTGGAGAAGATGGACTATTCGCTCATCGAGGCGGCCCAGGACCTGGGCTGTCCGCCGACGACGGCGTTCTGGAAGATCACCTTCCCGCTGTCGCTGCCCGGCGTCATCGCCGGCTGCCTGTTGGTTTTCATCCCAGCGGTCGGCGAGTTCGTCATTCCGGATCTCCTGGGCGGTTCGCAGACGCTGATGATCGGCAAGACGCTATGGAACGAGTTCTTCTCCAACCGCGACTGGCCGGTATCCTCCGCCGTGGCGGTGATCCTGCTGCTGCTGCTGGTCGTGCCGATCATGTTCTTCCAGCAGGCGCAGGCCCGCGCCCAGGAACAGGGACGCTGACATGAACGCGACTTGGAGCCGCTTCAACATCACGGCGATCGTGCTGGGTTTTGCCTTCCTCTATTTGCCGATCGTGCTGCTGGTCGTCTTTTCCTTCAACGAGTCCAAGCTCGTCACCGTCTGGGGCGGCTTCTCGACCAAATGGTACTATTCGCTGTTCCAGAACCAGGGACTCATGGACGCCGCGTGGGTGACGATCCGCGTCGGCCTGATCTCGGCGACGCTGGCAACGATACTCGGCACACTCGCCGCCTTGGCGCTGACACGCTACACGCGCTTCCGCGGCAGGGTTCTGTTCTCCGGCATGGTGTTCGCGCCGCTGGTCATGCCGGAGGTCATCACGGGCCTGTCGCTGCTCCTGCTGTTCGTCGCCGTCGGCTTCGACCGCGGCTTCTTCACGCTGACGCTCGCCCACATCACCTTTTCCATGTGTTTCGTCGCGGTGGTCGTGCAGTCGAGACTGGTCAGCTTCGACCGCTCGCTCGAGGAGGCCGCCATGGACCTCGGCGCGCCGCCGGTGAAGACCTTTTTCCAGATCACGCTGCCGGTCATCCTGCCGGCCATCATCTCGGGCTGGATGCTCGCCTTCACGCTCTCCATCGACGACCTGGTGATCTCGAGCTTCACCTCGGGTCCGGGCGCGACCACGCTGCCAATGAAGATCTACAGCCAGGTCCGGCTGGGGGTGACTCCGGAAATCAATGCCGCCTGCACCATACTCATCGGCATCGTGGCGATCGGAGTGATCGCTGCGTCGGTGGTCAATAAGCAGCGCGAGGTCCAGCGCCTGCGAGACGAGCGGGCAGCGCAACGAGGCTGATGCGCGGCCTGGTTGCGCCGCGCGCCCGCAACATCAGAGAATGCATGAGGCGGATGCGCAGACTCGCGTCTCCGCCATCAACCCGCATCAACCTTTCCGCGCAAGGTTACTAGGCATGGCCGGCCTGCCATGCTAGCGTTTTGCCGTGCTGAACCTAAGGAGTTGAGTTTATGGCGAATTTCCTTGTTACGGCGGCAGCCCTTTCCCTCGCCGGGATCGCTATTGCGGCTTGCAACACCCCACAGGAACGCGCGGTCGGCGGCGGCGCCCTCGGCGCGGCGGGTGGCGCGCTCGTCGGCCAGGCGATCGGCGGCGACACAGGCTCGACAGTGGCAGGCGCCGTGATCGGCGGTCTCGCCGGCGCGATGATTGGCGCGGGCACCGCCCCCGGCCAATGCCGCTATCACCGCTACGACAGCCGCGGCCGGCCCATGTATGACGCCTCCGGCAGGCCAGTGACCTATGAGGCGCCCTGCCAGTAGGCCGTCACGCCACTGCGGCGATCTGTTTGACATTTTTTCGGAAGCGGCGCGCTTCAACACTCGAGCGCGCCGTTTCGCATTCATGTCCGCGGCCCGATTGTCGAAGCCGGCCCCGCCTGGGTCAGAGCTTCTGGACGATCACGCTGCCAGCGGAATAGCCCGCCCCGAAGGAGCAGATCACCCCGAGGCTGCCTGGAGGCAGGTCGTCGGAGTATTTCGAGAACGCGATGATCGAGCCCGCCGACGAGGTGTTGGCGTAGTCCTGCAGGACATTGGGCTGCTCTTGCCGGCTCGGCTCGCGGCCCAGCACTTTTGCGCCAATCAAGTCGTTCATGCCCTTGTTGGCCTGGTGCAGCCACAGTCGTGAGAGGCTCTGCGGCTCGATGCCCTGGTCGGCGAGATGACCGAGCATCAGTTCGGCCACCATAGGCACCACCTGCTTGAAGACCTTGCGGCCCTCCTGATGGAACTGCATGTCGCGGCGATCGGCCATGTGGCCTTCGCGGGTCCGGCGCAGGAAGCCGTTGTTGTTGCGGATGTTGTTGGAGAATTCGGTGAGGCAACGGGTTGCCAGCACCTCGTAGGCGTTGTCCGACTTCACCTCGTCGGCGCGCTGCAGCACGACGGCGGTGCAGACATCACCGAAGATGAAATGGCAGTCGCGGTCGCGCCATTCCTGGTGGCCGGAGGTGATCTCGGGATTGACCATCAGGACCGCGCGGACCGAGCCGGTGCGGATCATGTCGGCGGCAAGCTGGATGCCGAACGTCGCCGACGAACAGGCGACGTTCATGTCGAAGGCGAAACCCTTGATGCCGAGCGCCTGCTGCACCTCGATGGCGATGGCCGGATAGGCGCGCTCATGATTGGAGGCCGCACAGATGACGGCGTCGATGTCGGCGGCGGTGAGGCCCGCCTTCTTCATCGCCTCGTCAGCCGCCTTGACCGATATCTCGGCCATCAGCGACAGTTCTTCCTCGGCGCGCTCGGGCAACACGGGGTGCATGATGCCGGGGTCGAGGATGCCGAACTTCGACATGACGTGGCGGCGCTCGATGCCTGACGCCTTGACGATGAACTCCTCCGCCGACATCGGCATCGGCTCGCGCTCGCCGGCTTCGATCGCATCGGCGTGAAGCATGTTCTGGCGGTGGGCATATTCGTTGTAGGAGGCCACCAACTCACCGTTGGTGATGATTTCCTCCGGCGTGAAGATGCCGGTACCGCTGATCGCAACCCTGTGCATGGCGTTTCCTATCGGTTTTGCGCCATTGGAATAGGGTTTGAGGCCGGACGGTCAAGCGCCATGGCCTCGATTTCGGGTCGGGGCACGGTTACCTCGCGGCAGAAGAGCGTCAAATACAGCGCCCGCCGTCGACCTCGAGCGCCACGCCAGTGATCAGCGAGGCTTCGTCCGAGACCAGGAACAGCGCGGCATTGGCGATGTCGAGCGGCGTCGAGAACCGTCCGAGCGGAATCGAAGTCCGGAACCTCTCGCGCATCTCAGGTGTGTCGGAGCCCATGAATTTCTCCAGCATGCCGGTTTCCCCGGCCACCGGGCAGAGGCAATTGACGCGGATCTGCTTCGACGCCAGTTCGATCGCCATGGACTTGGTGGCGGAGATCGCCCAGCCCTTGGAAGCGTTGTACCAGGTCAACCCGGGGCGTGGCCGCAGCCCCGCGGTCGACGCGGTGTTGAGGATCGCGCCCCCTCCCTGCCGCTCCATGATCGGCACCACGGCGCGTGCGGCGTGATAGATCGCTTTCATGTTGACGGCGGTGATCAGGTCGAACACGTCCTCCTCGACCTCGAGCATGTCGCCATTGCGATGGGTGAAGCCGGCATTGTTGACCATGATGTCGATGCGGCCGAAGGCACCCATGGTCTCGTAGACGAGTTCGTCGAATTCCGACCGCATCGACACGTCGCTCGTGACCGCGATGGCGTTCTCGCCGATCGCGGCCGCGACGCGCTCGGCGCCCTTGGCGTTGACGTCGGCTACGACCACCTTGGCGCCCTCCTCGGCAAAGCGCTTGGCCATTCCCTCGCCGAAGCCGGCCGCCGCACCGGTGATGATCGCTACCTTGTCCTTCAGTCGCATGTCTTTCCGCCCCGTCAGTTCGTGCTCCAACCGGTCTAGCCGCCACTGGGCGCTGCCGCAATGCTCAGCGCACTTTGTGCCCGCCACATAAGCAGGCATGGCTGTTGCGCTCTTTGGCTTTCGCTCGCGAAAGCCTTATGTTGGGCGGACACGGCCGCGCATGATTTTGACCCTGTGACACCGTGGCGCCTCCGGTAGGGCTGGCGCTTTTAAATCGATTAGACTATACAGTCGGCAATCCGACGACCGTCATGAAAACGGAAAGACCATGACCAGCCAGATCATCCCCGTCGATCCTTTCGACTTCATCATTTTCGGGGGCACCGGCGACCTGTCGGAACGCAAGCTGTTGCCGGCTCTCTATCATCGCCAGCGCGACCACCAGTTTTCCGAGCCGACGCGCATCATCGGCGCCTCGCGCACCAAGATGGACGACAAGGAGTTCCGGGCCTTCGCCAAGAAAGCGATCTCCGACCACGTCAAGCCGGAATACATCGAGGAAGCCGAGCTCAAGACCTTCCTCGACCGGCTGAGCTACATCACCATCGACGCCAAGTCGGGCGACGGCTTCGAGGACCTCAAGAAGTCGCTGGCCGACAGCAAGCGCATCCGCGTGTTCTACCTCGCGGTCGCGCCCAGCCTGTTCGGCGACATCTCAGACAATCTGAAGGAGCACAAGCTGGTCACGGCGGACTCGCGCATCGTCGTCGAGAAGCCGATCGGACGCGACATCGAGTCGGCCAGGGCGCTCAACAACACGATCGGCGACGATTTCGGCGAGCACCAGATATTCCGCATCGACCACTATCTCGGCAAGGAGACGGTGCAGAACCTGATGGCGCTGCGCTTTGCCAACGCGCTTTACGAGCCGCTGTGGAACTCGGCCCATATCGACCACGTGCAGATCACCGTGGCCGAGACCGTCGGCCTTGAGGACCGTGTCACCTACTACGACAAGGCGGGCGCACTGCGCGACATGGTGCAGAACCACATGCTGCAGTTGCTCTGTCTGGTCGCCATGGAGGCCCCTGCCTCGATGGAGGCCAATGCGGTGCGTGACGAGAAGCTGAAGGTGCTGAATTCGCTGAAGCGCATCAACGGCAACGAGGCGCCCAAGCACACGGTCCGCGGCCAGTACCGCGCCGGCGCATCCGCCGGCGGCCCTGTGAAGGGCTATGTCGAGGAACTGGGCGCGGAGAGCAACACCGAGACCTTCGTCGCCATCAAGGCCGAGATCGCCAACTGGCGCTGGGCCGGCGTGCCCTTCTACCTGAGGACCGGCAAGCGTCTCGCCTCGCGCGTTTCCGAGATCGTCATCGAGTTCAAGCCGATCCCGCACTCGATCTTCGGCGAAAGCGCCGGGCCGATCTTCAACAACCAGCTGGTCATCCGCCTGCAGCCCGACGAGGGCGTGAAGCAGTACATCATGATCAAGGACCCGGGCCCGGGCGGCATGCGCCTGCGCCAGATCCCGCTCGACATGATCTTCGCACAGTCCTTCGACGGGCGCGCGCCCGATGCCTACGAACGCCTGATCATGGACGTCGTGCGCGGCAACCAGACGCTGTTCATGCGCCGCGACGAGGTCGAGGCCGCGTGGAAGTGGATCGACCCGATCCAGCACGCCTGGGAAGGCAGCCGCCAGGAAGCACAGGGCTATACCGCCGGCACCTGGGGTCCGTCGGCCTCGATCGCGCTGATCGAGCGCGACGGCCGCACCTGGCACGAGAGCATCTGACGCCATGGCCGCTCCACGCTGGAACGAGTTCGGGACGCGCGACGAACTGGCGGCAGGGCTTGCCGCGAGGGTCGCCGACAGGCTGAGATCAGCCATCGCCCACCGCGGCGCGGCCTTTCTCGCCGTGTCGGGCGGCACCACGCCCGGCCGTTTCTTTGCGGCACTGTCGAAGGAAACGCTCGACTGGAGCAAGGTCATCGTGACGCTGGTCGACGAGCGTTTCGTGCCGGAGAGCTCGCCACGTTCCAACGCGGCACTTGCCAAGGCCAGCCTGCTTCAAAACGAGGCATCGGCTGCTGCTTTCGCGCCTCTGTTCCATGAGGCCGCATCAGTCGAAATGGGTGCGGACCTTGCCGACGCCGAACTCAAGCCCCTGCCCTGGCCACTCGATGCCGCGATCCTCGGTATGGGCGGTGACGGGCACACAGCCTCGTTCTTCCCCGACGCGCAAGGGCTGGAGGCGCTGCTCGACTCTGCGTCGGCCCGGCTCGTCATGCCGGTTCATTCCGAAAGCGCCGGCGAGGCTCGGCTGACGCTGACGCTGCCGGCACTGGTCGGCGCCGGGCTAATGGTCGTGCATATCGAAGGCGCGGAAAAGCGCAGCGTGATCGAGGCAGCACTTGGGGCCGCCGAAAAGCCGCTGCCGATCCGCACCGTGCTCGACCGCGCGCCGCGAGCGGCCGAGATCTACTGGGCGCCCTGACAAGGGCGCCCTCCGCGCCGCGCATCCCAATGGAATGGCGGCGTCCTGAATGCCGAAATTCCGTATGCCCGGGCGCATCGCCGCCGCGTGGCCCATGCATCCGCCCGAGGCTCCTCCCAACTCGGGCACCGAGGCGAAAGGACGAAGGCCATGACCGCCAGGAAAGACATCCAAGCCATCACCGATCGTATCCGCGAGCGCTCGAAGGTCAGCCGCGAGATCTATCTCGGACGCGTCGACGACGCGGCGGGCAAGACCGCCAACCGGGGCGTTTTGTCGTGCGGCAACCTCGCCCACGGCTTCGCCGTCTGCAGCCCTTCCGAGAAGGTCGCCCTCGGCGCCGACAAGGTGCCCAACCTCGGCATCATCACCTCCTACAATGACATGCTGTCGGCGCATCAGCCGTTCGAGACCTTCCCGCAACTGATCAAGGACGCGGCGCGCGAGGCCGGCGGCATCGCCCAGGTGGCGGGAGGGGTGCCTGCCATGTGCGACGGCGTCACCCAGGGCCAGCCGGGCATGGAGCTGTCGCTGTTTTCGCGCGACGTGATCGCGATGGCCGCAGCCATCGGGCTCAGCCACAACATGTTCGATGCCGCCGTCTATCTCGGTGTCTGCGACAAGATCGTGCCGGGCCTGGTGATTGCAGCCCTGACCTTCGGCCACCTGCCTGCAGTGTTCGTACCGGCCGGGCCGATGACCTCGGGCCTGCCGAATGACGAAAAAGCCAAGATCCGCCAGCTCTATGCCGAGGGCAAGGTCGGCCGCGCCGAACTGCTAGAGGCCGAGTCCAAGTCCTATCACGGCCCCGGCACCTGCACCTTCTACGGCACGGCCAACTCCAACCAGATGCTGATGGAGATCATGGGCCTGCACACGCCGGGCGCTTCCTTCGTCAACCCGAACACGCCGTTGCGCGATGCGCTGACCCGCGAGGCGACCAAGCGGGCGCTGGCGATCACAGCGCTCGGCAACGCCTACACGCCGGTCGGGCGCATGATCGACGAGCGCTCGGTGGTCAACGGCATCGTCGGCCTGCACGCCACCGGTGGGTCGACCAACCACACCATCCACCTGATCGCCATGGCGGCCGCCGCCGGCATCCGCATCACCTGGCAGGACATTTCCGACCTGTCGGACGCAGTTCCCCTGCTTGCCCGCGTCTATCCGAACGGGCTGTCCGACGTGAACCATTTCCATGCCGCCGGTGGCATGGGCTTCCTGATCCGCGAGCTCCTCGATGCCGGCCTGTTGCACGAGGACGTGCAAACCGTGTGGGGCGAAGGCCTGCGGCCCTACGCTGTCGAAGCCAAGCTCGGTGCCGACGGCGCCGTCGTACGTGAGGCAGCACCCAAGGTGAGCGGCGACGAAAAGGTGCTGGCGCCAGCCGAGAAGGCGTTCCAGCCGACCGGCGGCCTCAAGGTGCTCGGTGGCAATCTTGGCCATGCCATCATCAAGACCTCGGCCGTGAAGCCCGAGCGGCGCATCATCGAGGCGCCTGCGCTGGTGTTCGACAGCCAGCAGGGCCTCAACGACGCGTTCAAGGCCGGCCAGCTCGACCGCGACTTCGTCGCCGTCATCCGCTTCCAGGGCCCCAAAGCCAACGGCATGCCGGAACTGCACAAGCTGACGACGGTGCTGGGCGTGTTGCAGGACCGCGGCCACAAGGTCGCGCTCGTCACCGACGGCCGCATGTCGGGCGCCTCCGGCAAGGTGCCGGCGGCGATCCATGTCACGCCCGAAGCGCTGGAAGGCGGGCCGATCGGCCGCGTTCATGACGGCGACATCGTCAGGCTCGACGCAGAGGCCGGCACGCTCGAGGTGCTCGTGGCGGCCGGCGACCTCGCCTCACGCCCTGCGCCAGTGTGCGACTTGTCGGCCAATGAATATGGCATGGGCCGCGAGCTGTTCGCCGGCTTCCGCCAGATGGCCGGCCGCGCCGACCATGGTGCGAGCGCTTTCGGCACGGCGTGACTTGCTTGAAAGTAAGGCAATATTGCCTTACTTTTCGGGCAGAGGTTTGCGATGACCATTCTCACTGTTACAGCCAAAGGCCAAGTCACGCTCCGCAAGGAAGTGTTGCAGCATCTGGGCGTCAAGCCCGGAGACAAGATTGCCGTCGACGTATTGCCCGACGGCAAGGCCAGGCTCAGCGCGGTCAAGCCGAAGGACACCCTCAAGGGCTTCATCGGCAGTCTGCATCAGCCAGGAGAGCCGGCCCGCTCCCTGGAAGAGATCGACCAGGCCATTCGCGATGGCTGGGCCGGTAAGAGGTGAAGTTTACGCCCGACACGAACGTGCTGGTGCGAATTGCGGTCATGGATGACGAGATCCAGACCGCGACTGCACTGCGCGCTCTGGAAAAGGCAGACAGCATAGTCGTTCCCCTGACCACGCTTTGCGAACTGGTATGGGTTCTGAGACAGAGTTACAAACGCCCGGCAGCAAATGTGGCAGCCTCGCTTCGGGAACTCCTTGACTCCAGCATCGTCGAGACGAACCGGCCGGCCGCCGATGCCGGCATTGCGGTACTGCTCGCCGGCGGAGACTTTGCCGATGGCGTCATCGCGTTCGAGGGAGCACAGGCGGGCGGCTCAACGTTCCTTACCTTCGACAAGAGGGCCGCGAGCCTGGTCCGGAAAATTGGCGTTGAGGCAGACCTCCTGGCCTGAGGGACGACGCTACCTTTGCGCCGTGCAGGAAGACACGGGCGGCCCGTCTTCGCCCTTGGTCAGGTCGTAGAGATCGGCATTATCGCCCTTCGTCCACCAAACAAATTGCTGGCCGGCATATCTGGCGCCGCTGGCGCTCAGCACCGTCACCGCGACGACGGTCTGATCGTCGAGCGTGAGTACGACAAGCGAGTTGTCGCCGACATTGATGTACTCGGCGTTCACGTTGCGGTCGCCGCACTTGTAGGCAACGGACTGCCGGTCGACGGGGTCGTCGCCCGGCAATTCGATCGTCACCGTCGACGCGGTCGCAGCGCCCGTCGCACCCATCAGGAAAATCGCGGCGATGACCGAACGCATGTTGGCCTCCATTGGCAGTCTGTTGGATCAACGATAGCACGACGCGGAAGCCTGCCGAAGCCGAGGCTGCGGCAGCTAAGCGCCGTTCTTCGCGACGTCGGCGAAGAAGCCTTCCGGGCTCTCTACCTCCACCAGCCGCCGCTTCTCGATCTGCCAGAAGCGGTTGCCGACGTCGCGGACGAAGCTGCGGTCATGCGACACCAGCAGGCAGCTCGCCTCGTGCTTCAGGAGCTCGGCCTCGAGCGTCTCCTGCCCGTCGATGTCGAGGTGGTTGGTCGGCTCATCGAGCAAATAGAAATTGGGGTTGGTGAGCCTCAGCACCAGCATGCCGAGCCGCGCCTTCTGCCCCCCCGACAGGCGGCCGATCGGGTTCGACTGCATGTCGACGGTCATGCCTGCGCCGGCGAGCAAGGTGCGGGCGCGCTGTTCGCCGAGTTCGAAGCGACGCGTGAGCACGGCGAGCGGCGTATCCTTGTCGGCGAGGTCGGACAGGCCCTGGTCGCCATAGCCAAGAACCAGCGACGGCGTCGCCTTGATGCCGTCGACAGCCACATCGGGCTGGGCGATGGCGCGCCGGAGCATGTTGACCAGCCGAGTCTTGCCGGCGCCATTGCGGCCGAGCAGCACGACGCGGTCGCCCTGGCGGATCCACAGCTTGCCCGTCCTGAACAGCAAGGTGCCGTCGGGCGTCGTGACCGGCGCGTCGTCGAGCGCCACCAGCACCTTGGCATGCGTACCGCGGTTGGCGAGCCTGATCGTGCCGGCCGAACGCTCAAGATGCGCCGGACGCGCACTGTCCTCGATGCGCTCGGCCCGCTCCTTCAATTGCTTGGTCTTCACGACCAGAAGGTCACTGCCGGAGTTGATGCCGATGTTGTTGAGCTTGGCGGCCTGGCGGCGCAGTTGCTGGGCCGTCTTCATGTCCTTCTCGAAGCGGCGAGCGTCAGAAGCGTCGATCTCGTCCAGCGCTTCGCGGGCCCTGGAATAGGGCAGCGAGAAGACTTGCGAATTCTCCGGGCGCAAGAACAGCGTCCTGTTGGTCACCGCGTCGAGGAAGGCGCGGTCGTGGCTGCAGATCACCACCGGTACGTCGCGTGGAAGCGCGTTCAGCCATTCCTCCAGCTGGCCGATGCGGGCGAGGTCGAGATGGTTGGTCGGCTCATCGAGCAACAGCATGTCGGGCTCGGTCACCCAGACGCGCGCCAGGAGCGCCAGGCGCTGCCAGCCGCCGCTGAGCTTCGACAACGGCCTCAGGCGCAATTCATCCGGCACGTCGAGTTCGCCGAGCACCACGTCGACGCGCCAGCTCTCGCTTTCGGCCTGGTCTGCCGGCAGCGCCTGCAGGACGGCATCGTAAAGCGAGGCGTCCAGAAGCTTCGCCGGCACGTCCTGCTCGACATAGCCGACGCGCAGGCCGCGCGAGCGGGTGATGTCGCCCGCGGTGGGTTCGAAGCTGCCGGAGATCGCGCGCAAGAGGGTCGACTTGCCGCGGCCGTTGGCTGCGACGATGCCCAGACGATCGCCCGGTTCGACCGACAGGTTGAGATTGGAGAAAAGTGGCGCACCGATAGTGACGCCGAGCGACCGCAGATTGATCAAAGCCATATTCGTTCTCTGGTCTGTCCGGACCGTCGCCCGCACCATCGACGGGTGCAAGGGGATAACCGGGTCCGGTGGAAAGTTCACGACGCAGGCGCACAAGCAAAATGGCTCAGCGCTGCATCGCCACGAAGGGCAGACCGGAAAAGAGAACGTCTCGGAAGACTGGCGTCTCGTCTGTGGTCAGCCCTGCAAACGCATTTGCAGGGCGTGGACTGGGCCGCGCTGGCGGTGGAGATAGAAATGCTCGATCACGCAGCCCTCCTTTCATAAATGAGTTGCGCAGCCTTCATAATCGCAACCGCGGCACGAGGCAATGCTACTGCACGGTGAGTTCGGTACGTTCGCCCGCGTTGACCCGGGCCGTATCCTCTTTCTTTCCGGCATCGCCGCGGTCGACCTCGACGACATACTCGCCCACCGGCAAGGTCGTCTGATGCTTCTGGTCGTAGGCGTAGCCGAAATTCTTGCGGTTGCCCTGGATGTCCTTCTTGGCCGAATAGACGCGGATCTCCTTGGCGCCCGGGGCGTCGATTGCCAGAACGCCCGCATCGAGCACCGCGGTCACCTCACCGGCTTCGCCGACCTTTATGTTGAAGGGTTGTTCGGTCTCGGCCTGATCCATGCGCACGACCGCCACGTAGTCGCCGGCAGGCAGGTCGAATTTGCCGTCGGGACCGAAGCCATAGGTGACCTGTTCGCGGCTGCCGTCGACCTTCTTCGCTGCCTTGTAGATCTTGACGTCGAGGCCCGATGCCTCGACCTTTTCGCCACCCTGGGCATAGAGCGCATTCACCACGACGCGGCCCACGCCGACAACGATGTCCTTTTCGACGGTCTGGCCTGCCGCGATCTCAATCGTTTCGCTCGCCTCGCCCTGGCCGATGGTGACCTTCACCTTCTGGTCGCCGGCCGGCAGCACCACCTTCGTCTCGCCGTAATAGGTCGACGGGTGCTCGGCGCCGGGGAAGTCGATGACGACCGCGGCGCCGGTGTCGATGTCGCCGCCTTCGCTCGGGCGCGGGCGCACGATCAGAGTTCCAGCGTCGAGCACGAAAAGCGGCGTGTAGCTCTGCCCGGCCTCCACCTTCAGCGGCTGCTCGACCGCCGCCTCGCCCAGCGTGGCACGGATGACGTAGTCGCCCGGCTCGAGCGACCCCTTGTAGTTGCCGTATTCGGTGGCGAGGCGCTCGCCTTTGGTTCCGTCGGCCTTGGCCTTGTAGACTTCCCAGGCGTTGCCCGCGTCCTTGAGCGGCGCTCCGTCCTTGGCCATCGTCAGTTCGGGCACGAAGTTGAACTCCGGCCTTGCCGGCTCCTGCTGCGGCTTCGGCGCGGGGACCGGCTGCAGTGCGGCTACCGTCTGGACGAGTGCTTCCTCGAGCGCCTTGGCATCGGACGCCTGGATGTACTTGCCGCCCGTGTTCTCAGCCAGGCAGGCGACCTGCCTTCCCTCCTCGGCGGTCAGGCCAAAACCCACGACGTGGGCAGTGAAATCGACGCCCGACTGCTCGAGTTCCTTGCCAAGTGCGCAGGGGTCGGCGTTGCAGGTTTCCAGGCCGTCCGTGATCAGGACGACGGTCGCCTTTTCCTCGGTATATTTGAGGTCCTCCGCCGCCTGTTTCACAGCAGCGCTGAGCGGTGTCTTGCCGAGGAACTTCATGCTGTCGGCGGCCGCCGTGATTGCGGCCGCAGAGCCCACCGCGGGCGGCACCACCAGTTCGATATCGGAGCAGCTGCCCTTTTCGCGGTGGCCATAGGCCATGAGGCCGAGCTCGGTGTCGGCGGGTATAGTCTTCAGCACCGAGCGCAGCGCCTCGCGGGCAATCTCGAGTTTGGGCTTGCCGTCAATCTGACCCCACATCGAGCCCGACGCGTCGAGCACGATGATCGCGCGATCTGCGGCCTGGGCAGCCGTCGCCGTCAGGAGCGCGAGCGCTGCCGCCAGGATGCTTCGTGAGAACGCCTTCATGCCGCCACTCGCCTAATCAGTTCGCGCTTTTTGGCGAGGCTAGACAAGCGCGCCTTGCGTGGCAACCGGGGGCCAATCAGTAAGTCGTCCGGCGTTCCTCGCTGGGCGGGCGGCCGAACTGAAGTCGATAGCTCTGGGCGAAATAGGAATGTGAGGTGAAGCCGGTGGCGATTGCCACGTCGAGGATCGGCATGTTGGTCTGGCGCAGCAGTTCACGCGCGCGCTCAAGCCTCAGGCGCATGTAGTAGCGGCCGGGGGTGACGTTGAGGTGGCGCAGGAACAGCCGCTCCACCTGGCGCACCGAAAGGCCTGCGGTCTTGGCGAGTTGCACGGCCGACAATGGCTCGTCGAGGTGATCGGCCATGAGTTCGACGATGCGCTTGAGCTTGTCCGACTTGCCGGTGAGATCCCGCTCCGGGCCGACGCGCTGGCGGTCGCCTGCCGAGCGGATGCGCTCGTGCTGGAACTGGTTGGCGACCTCGTTGGCGAGGTTCGAGCCGAAGTCGCGACGGATGATCTCCAGCATGAGGTCGATCGACGTCGTCACGCCCGCGCAGGTGTAGCGCTTGCGGTCGATCTCGAAGACGTTGTTGGTGCACTCGATATCCGGGAACCTCTCGGTGAAGCCGGCACGGTTTTCCCAATGGATGGTGCAGCGGTAGCCGTCGAGTTGCCCGGCCTCGGCAAGGAGGTAGGAGCCGACCGAAAGCGCACCAAGAGCACCGCCCCGGCGCCCCCAGGAACGGAGCGCGCCGAGCACCTTGCTCTTGCCCGGAAATTCGGTGGCGACGCCGACGCAGACGAAGAGGATGTCTACCGCCGGAATGTCGGCGACGCTGTAGTCGACCTTGAGCGGCAGGCCGTTGGAAGCCATGACGGCCTCGCCGTCCGCCGATACGGTCGTCCAGCTGTAGACGTCGCGGCCCAGCATGCGGTTCGCCGACCGACATGTGTCGATGGCGGCGACGAGCGAGAACATCGAAAACTTGTCGACCAGCAGAAAGGCGAACTGCCGACCTTCGGAACGGGGCTCTGACATGGCGGCCAATCTATAGAAAGAGCCGTGGCGGGCAAGGAAGCGGCGACGGCGCGAGCAGCGCCGCCCTCATTCAGATCGCAGGCCGTTCAATACCGGCGTGGCGGTAGGCTGAAACCAGCGTGTTGGCCATCAGCATGGCGATGGTCATCGGCCCGACGCCGCCCGGCACGGGCGTGATCGCGCCGGCATTCTTCTCGGCGGAAGTGAATTCCACGTCGCCCACCAGCCGCGATTTGCCCTCGCCCTTCTCGGGCGCCGGAATACGGTTGATGCCGACATCGATGACGGTTGCCCCGGGCTTCACCCAATCGCCCTTGACCATCTCCGGGCGGCCAACGGCGGCGACCAGGATGTCGGCCGTGCGGCAGAGCGCCGGCAGGTCCTTGGTGCGGCTGTGGGCGATGGTCACCGTCGCATTCGCCGCGAGCAGGAGATTGGCCATCGGCTTGCCGACGATGTTGGAGCGGCCGACGACCACGGCATTGAGACCGGAAAGGTCCTTGCCGTGGCGGCGCTCGATCAGGAGCATCGACCCGAAAGGCGTGCACGGGACCAGCGCGGTCTCGACCTCGCCGGTGGCAAGCTTGCCCACGTTGATGAAATGGAAGCCGTCGACGTCCTTGTCGGGGGCGACGGTCTGAATGATCCTGCCGGCGTCGATGTGGCCTGGCAAAGGCAGTTGCACGAGGATGCCGTGGATCGACCGATCGGCATTCAGCTGCTCGACAAGCGCAACGAGCTCGTCTTCGGCGGTCTCGGCGGCCAGCGTGTGCTGGACCGAGTGGAAGCCGCATTCCTTGGCCATGCGGGACTTCGAGGCCACATAGACCTGGCTGGCGGGATCCTCGCCGACGATGACGACAGCCAGGCCTGGCGTGACGCCATGCGCAGCGAACGAAGCGGCCGACTTCTTGACACCCTCGACGACCTCGGCCGCGACACTCTTACCGTCGATGATCTCTGCCATGGCTAACTCCGTATACCGTCAATTCGCTGCGGCATTGTCATCATATTTTCGACCTTCAACGCCGCCATTGCGGCGTCCGGTGCCGTAAACTCGAAATCGAGGCCTATTTCAGAAATAGCGGCGCGCGCGCCTCTCCCTGAGCAGGTTCAGTTCCTTGCGAACCTCGCGCAGGCTTTCGCTGATTTCATCGATCTGGCTTTGCGACGCCGGTCTCGGCGCTACCGAGAGATGCTGTTGCTGGCTGTCGCGCGTTGGCGAGCCGACCAGGTTCGGAGCCGCTGCATGCGCATGCGGCCGAAGATCAGAGGCGGTCTCGTCGCCCCGTCTTTCACCGTCGGACACGCTTTCCGGCGTAAGCGCCGCGGCACGGTGCTCGTCCTGGCGCATCGCGCCGGTCGGCCGAGTCTGCGCCGCCTCGACCGATTCCGGTGCGGTCGCGGCATCATTGTCGAAGGAAAGCGAAGGTTGAGCCGGTTGCAAGCTCTCCAGCCGTCGCCTGGAACGGCGATCGCCAAGCGTGCGCAGGCTCGTGTAGGCGCCGCGCATGCCGCCCAGGCCGACGCCCGCGGCGAAGCCCAGCAGCATCCCCGCAATCGCGATGGTCGAGCGCTTCGGACCAGTCGACTCGAGCGGCGGACTGGCTCGCGAGATGATTGTGACGTTGGTGGGGTTGATGTCCTTCTGCTCGCCGGTTTCGCGGGCGCGGAGCAGGAAGGATTCGTAGACCGCCCGCTTGGCGGTCACGTCGCGGTCGAGTTCGCGCAGCGTCACGAGTTCGTTGCTGACTTCGCCCTGGCGCACCTTCAGCTGTGCCAGGCGCGCCGCAAGTTCCTGCTCGGTCTGCACGGCGCGCCGGAGTTCGATCTGGATCGAGGCCACAACCCGCCTCAACTCGGCTGCAATGCGTTCGCGCGCGCCGGCGATCTGTGCATCGACGGCGAGCCGTTCCGGATGGCGGGGGCCAAGCTTGACCGAAAGCCTGTCGGCCTCCTGGGTAAGCGTTGCGTACTGCGCCCTGAGCTCAGTGATCGCCGCAGATGCGACAGCTTCCGGCAAGGCACCGCTCAGCGCCGATTCGACATTGACGCTGCGGGTCGTCGCCGCGCGTGCGTTGAGCTCGAGCGTGCGGGCACGTGCGCCCGTCAGCTGGTCGTTCACGCGCTGGATCTCGTCGTCGGTGATCAGGCGTCCCTGGGCGTCGATGAGGTCGTTTTCGGCCTTGAAGCTCTCGACCTTGCGCTCCGCCGCCTCGACCGCCTTGCGCAGTTCTTCAAGCCGGGCGTTGAGTTCATCGGTGGCGCGTCCGGCCGTGCCGGCCTGCATCTCGCCATGCGTCTGGATGAAGACCTCGGTCATCGTGTTGGCGATGAGCGCGGACTTGTCGGCGCTCTGGGTCTTGGCGCCGACCGACACGACGAAGCTCTTGCTGCCGCGGTCGATGGTCAGCGCCCGGAAAAGATTGTCGACCGCCAGGACATGGCGGCGATCCGGTCCGCTCGGCACGGCAGGTGCGTCCCCGCCCGGCATGAGCTGACCGAAACCGCCTGCCCCCCCGCCGTTGAATTCGGGATCGTTGGCAAGGTCGAGCTTGTCGACGACCTTGGTCAGCACCGAACCCGAGGTCAACACGCGCACCTGATTCTCGACCAGGGTCAGCGTGGCGTCCCAAGGCAGCCCGCTGTCGGTCAACTCCCGCTCGGTGAGTTTGAGGTTGCGCGGATCGACGATCATCTCGGTCCACGCCTGGTACATCTTCGGCGTGGACAGGGCGACGGCGACGCCTGCAAGCGCCCCGACCAGGGTCGTGGTGGCGATCAGCAGCTTGGACCTGGCTATCCCGCGCACCACCTCGATCGGCTCGATCATCGGTTCCCAGGGCTGGCTTCCCGCTCCATTGGGGCCCTCCAGTGGCGGAGCCTCGGCGGGAGCCGGTGCATTCTCGATCGCAGCGATCTGGTCCGCCACCGGCGCCACGGCATGCGTAAGCCGCGCCCGCCAGCCCGAGAGAGTGCCGTCAGCCTTCGCCTCGGCGCCGGAAACGTCGCCCGGCTCACTCGCGGGCGAATCGATGCCCCGATCAGCCGAAGCCTGCTCGCGCGAAATATCGATTTCCGCTGCGCGCTCCGCCTCGCGATCGAATCGCGCCAATCGATGGCGTGTGGCAGTGTCTACTCTGTCATCCGGCTCGGCCGGAGCGATCGAGAGCAACGAGCCGCCGCGCGGCTTGCCGGACGCATCGCGTCCGGACCGCGGAGGCCTACGCTGCCAATCGTCAGGTTGTCCGGTATCCGCCATTCTGGGCTGCTTCCAACGCGATGACCCCGGTCGCGTGCCGGGGCCTTAATGCAGGCTAAACAGACATGGGAAACAAAAGGTTAATTCGATGCCGCCGCGTAAGTATCGAGCAAGCAGCATCGAGATCAAATCACCCCGCCTGTTGAAGAGCTTGAACGCCGCGACGGAGCGGGACATGCTGCCAAGATGATAACCAGGCGTCTGTTGCTCGCCCAATCGCTGGGTCTTGGCCTCGCTTCGCTGATCGGTGCGCGGCCAAGCCGGGCCGCCGCCTGGCCCAAGGTGGACGCGACGTTCCTCTTTGCCGCAGACATCCATGCCTGTCGCATGGCGAGCGGGCTCAGCCCCAATTGCCAGCAGGAAGGCAAGACGGACGAGAACCTCCGGCGGCATATCGCGGCGATCAACGGAATTGCCGCGCATGATTGGCCGCGCGAAGTCGGCAGCGCAACGACCGGCCTGGCGAGCGCCGGCCAGCGTATCGGAAGGCCGCTCGGCCTGGTGATCGGCGGCGACATGACTGACGACGGCGGCGGACAGGTAACGCAGCCGCACGAGGGGACGCAACTGCTGCAGTTCAGCCAGCGCTACCAGGAGGGCATTGGCCCGGACCGGGTCAACGTGCCTGTCTATGTCGGGCTCGGCAATCACGACCTGGACCAGGATGGCCTCCCGCCGAATGTCGACTGGTACCGCCGCGAGATGCGCGACTATGTCGAGCTCAACCACCGGCCCAGCGTGTTCTTCAAGCCGCCGGTTCCCGCCACCAACTACGACGCACTGTCGGACTGCTACTCGTGGGATTGGGGCGGGCTGCATCTCGTCCAGTTGCACCGCTTCGCCGGCGACACGACGAAGGGCGCGGTGAGTGCGCTTGCCTGGCTGGGCGAGGACCTCAAGACATATGCCGGCGACGGCAGGCCCGTCGTGCTATTCCAGCACTATGGCTGGGACCCATTCTCGACCGAGCGATGGGATCCCTCGGCGAAGACGTTCGACGATACCGGCGCGGGCAAGCCGCATTGGTGGAGCGACGAAGACCGGCGTGCCATGCGGGCAGCCATCGAAGGCTATAACGTGATCGGCGTCTTTCACGGCCACCAGCACGAAACCCCAATGATCTATTCCCGCGATGGGCTCGACCTCTTCAAACCCAAGGCTGCCTACATGGGCGGGTTCGCCTTGGTACGTGTGACGGACGGGTTCATGGACGTCGTGCTCGCCGAGGCCGGGGCCCGCGGCGACGTCACGTTCACCAATGCCTTCACCAAGCGGCTGAACGACACACGTTGAAACGGCCTTCGCACTTCCTCCAAGTGGAAAGTCGGTCTATGTGAGGGTCAACGGAGGGCTTTGAATGACCATCAGATTGATCCTCGCCGGCTGCGGCAACATGGGCTACGCCATGCTCAAGGGCTGGCTGAAATCCGGCAAGCTCGCGCCTGCCGAGACCTTCGTCGTCGAGCCCAATGCGGAGTTGAGGGCGCGTGCGGCAGAGCTTGGCAGCCGCGTCGCCTCGGAAGTCGGCGGCATTCCGGCCGATGCCGTGCCCGAGATCGTCGTCATAGCGGTGAAGCCGCAGGTCATCCGCGAAGTCACCGCGGACTACCGCCGCCTCGGCAACGGAAAAACCACCTTCGTCAGCGTCGCCGCCGGCACGCCGGTCAGCACCTTCATCGAGATCCTCGGATCGAACACGCCCACCGTGCGGTGCATGCCCAACACGCCGGCCTCCATCGGCAAGGGCATGATGGTGGTCTATGCCAACGACCACGTCACCCAGGAGGCCAAGGATTTCGTCGGTGACCTTTTGTCGGCCAGCGGAGAGGTGGCGATGATCGCCGACGAGGGCCTGATGGACGCGGTGACGGCCGTGTCGGGCTCGGGGCCCGCCTACATCTTCCACTTCATCGAATGCCTCACCTCGGCAGCCGAGCATGCCGGCCTGCCCGAGGACACGGCCCGGCTGTTGGCGATGCAGACCGTCTATGGGGCCGCCAGCCTCGCCGCCGAAAGCCGTGAGGACCCGGCCGTTCTACGGCGCCAGGTGACCAGCCCCAACGGCACGACGGCCGCAGCGCTCGGTGTGCTTATGGGCGAGGACAGGCTAAAGAACTTGCTCACGGAAGCCGTCGAAGCTGCACGCCTGCGCTCGATCGAACTCGGAAAGTAGTTTTTTTTGCGCAATTCCGGACGGAAAACCGCGACGCACTTTTCCTGGAATTGCTTTATCGCCGGTCGGCTTCGGCCTGCAGTGCCCTGATGTGGGGCGCTGCGGCCTCGTTGACCGCACGCTCCATGTCGCGGAACTGGCGCACGACTTCCTCGCCGATCGGGGTCAGTTCGGCGCCGCCGCCATGCTTGCCGCCGGTCTTGGCGGCGACGAGCGGCTTGCCGAACATCTCCTTGAGTTCCTCGACCAGGTCCCAGGCGCGCTTGTAGGACATTTCCATGGCCCGCGCGGCAGCCGAGATCGACCCGGTGGCGGCGATCTGCTCGAGAAGCTCGACCTTGCCATGGCCGAGACGGCCTTTCGGATCGAGGTAGAGGCGCAGGGTCAGGGATGGCATCGGCTACTCCAGTCAGTCGCTGGTTAGCACAGGCGCGGTCCCTCTAGATAGATTGGCGCGGTCGAAGGCAACCGTCTTGATGACGGCGAAGACGTCGCGACCGACGGCAAGATCAAGTGTCTTCAGCGACTGGCGGGTGATGCGCGAAACCAGCATGTCGCCGCGGCAGTCGAGCCGAAGATCGACCTGCGCGCCGTTGACCGCGCCGATATCGGCGATGCGTCCGGGCAGCACGTTGAGCGCGCTCAACCCTTGCGGCCGTTCGGTGGCTATCATCACGTCGCGCGCCCTGATGCGGATGCGGACCGTCGCCCCCACGTCGAGGGAGAGGTGCGGAACCCGCATTTCGCCCGCAGCGGCGCCGAGGACGGTCATGCCGAACTCCTCGTCGTGGCGCAGGACCTTGAGGTCGAGCACCGCACCGCCCTCGCCCACCTCCTCCGGAGGAAGGAGGTCGAGGCGCTGCATGATCTCCGCGGTCGGGCCGGCGGCGGCAACCTTGCCATTGCTCATCATCACGATGTCGGTGGCGAGGCGCGAGACTTCGGCGATGGAGTGGCTGACATAGACGATCGGCACCCTCGTCTCGTCGCGCAGGCGTTCGAGATAGGGCATGATCTCGGCCTTGCGGGCGTCATCGAGCGAGGCCAGCGGCTCGTCCATCAGCAGCAGCTTCGGACTGGCCAAGAGCGCCCTGCCGATGGCCACGCGCTGCTTTTCGCCGCCTGAAAGCAGCGCCGGGCGACGGTCCAGCAGGTGTCCGATGCCGAGCATCTCGATCACCCGGTCGAATTCCGCGTAGCGCTCCGACCGCGGCGTGAACCATCGGCCGTAGAGCAGGTTGGAGTGCACGCTCAGATGCGGGAAGAGGCGTGCGTCCTGGAAGACGAAGCCGAGCCGTCTCTTGTGCGCGGGAACGAATTTCCCGGCTGCGGTATCGACCAGCGTCCGGCCGCCGATCACGACCCGTCCGGCCTCCGGCCGGATCAGGCCGGCGATGATGTTGATGAGCGACGTCTTGCCCGAACCCGATGGCCCGAACAGGGCGGTGAGGTGCCCCGCGCTCTCGAAGCGCGCTTCAAGCTCCAGCGCACCGAGGCGGTGTCTGACATCGACGAGCAGCGTCATTCGACATCCATGCGCTGGCCGATCTTGCGCGCGAACATCTCAGAGACAACCAGCGCGATCATGGAGATGGCGATCGATATCAGCGTGAGCCGCATCGCGCCGGCGTCGCCGCCCGGCACCTGGGTGAATGTGTAGATCGCCGAGGGCAGTGTCTGGGTTTCGCCCGGTATGTTCGAGACGAAGGTGATTGTTGCGCCGAACTCGCCCATGGCCTTGGCGAACGACAGGATCATGCCGGCGACGATCCCGGGCAGGACGAGCGGCAACGTCACCGTGGCGAAGACCCAGAGCGGCCCTGCCCCGAGCGTGCCGGCCGCCGCCTCGAGGCGCCGGTCGACCGCCTCGATCGAGAGGCGAATGGCACGCACCATCAGCGGAAAGCCCATCACGGCGCAGGCCAACGCAGCGCCCGTCCAGCGGAACGAGAAGACGATGCCGAAATTCTCGGCAAGGAAGGAGCCAATCGGGCCGCGCTTGCCGAAGCTCAACAGCAACAGGTAGCCGGTGACGACCGGCGGCAGGACCAGGGGCAGGTGGACGACGCCGTTGAGCAGCGACTTGCCCCAGAATTTGCCGCGCGCGAGCAGCAGTGCCACCAGAATGCCGAAGGGCAGGCTCGCGGCCATCGCCCACAGCCCGACCTTTATCGACAGGTGGACCGCATTCCATTCGTCAGGAGTGAGGTCCAGCATGTCCGGTCGCATTTCCCTTAAAAACGTCCGTCCCACCCCGCCTGGCGGGATGGGACACATCCCGTCGAAGCGGGATCATAGCTGGAGGCGGTAAACCAATCCTCGCCTGATGGCGTCAGTTCGACGCCACCGGTGCGAGCACGGTGAAGCCCTGCGCTTCGAACAACTCCTTGGCCTTGGCGGACTGAAGATACTTCACGTACGCTGCCGCGTCCGCACTCTTCGAGTCCGCCGTGACGCCAACCGGATAGACGATGGGAGGATGCGTATCTTCCGGGAAGGTGCCGATGATCTTGACGCCAGGCTCTGCCGCCGCGTCGGTCTGATAGACGATGCCCAGCGGCGCCTCGCCGGTCGAAACCAGCTTGAGTGCGGCGCGCACGTTCTCCGCCTGGGCGATCTTGCCTTCGACCGACGACCAGACGCCGAGCTTTTCGAGCGCCGCCTTGCCGTATTTACCGGCAGGCACGGCCTTGACGTCGCCCATGGCGAGACGTCCGTCGCCGAGCAGTTTCGCCAGGTCGAAGCTGGGGGCGATCTCGGTGGTCGCAGCCGAATCCTTCGGCGCGACAAGCACGATGCGGTTGCCGAGAAGCTTGACCTCGGAGTCCGCCTTGATGAGCTTCTTGTCGGAGAGGTACTTCATCCAGTCGAGATCGGCGGAGATGAAGACGTCGGCAGGGGCGCCCTCCTCGATCTGCTTGGCAAGCGCGGAACTGGCCGCATAGGAAGCCGTCGCAGACTTGCCGCTCTCGGCCTTCCAGGCCGCGTCGACGGCGTCGAGCGCGTTCTTCAGGCTCGCCGCGGCGAACACCACCACATCGCCGTCAGCACGTGCCGAAGGCAGGCCGATCGACAATATTGTCGCCAGACCGCCAACGGCGACCGCAAGGCGCAACCCAAAACCCCTACGCGTGAACATTGAACTCCCTCCCTGATAGTCGTCGCCATGCGAAGATTCGTTATATTCATACGAATATAACAATGGGCAGGCAACTACCCATCCAGGTGGTTCTCCAAGAAACTGTCTCGCAGGCAGCGATGGCGCTGGCACGGCAATCAAGGCAAGACTGGCCGCCCGGTTCGTGCCATAGGTGCACCCTGCTTCGGGACGGCGGCGGGACGGTGTTGCCGGCTGTTCCCATTCCCACGACCACCGCAGAGTTTCCCCAAAATGGCTGGCATCGAACTTTTCGACATCATCTGGCTCGCCGCGGCCCTGCTCGGAGCGGGTGCGGTCACAGGCCTGCTGGCAGGCCTTTTCGGGGTCGGCGGCGGCACCGTCATCGTGCCCGTGCTCTACGAACTGTTCCGGTTCGTGGGCGTACCGGAAGAGGTTCGCATGCCGCTCTGCGTCGGCACCTCGCTCGCCATCATCATCCCGACGTCGATCCGTTCGTTCAACGCCCATAGGGCCAGGGGCGCGGTCGACATGACGATCCTCAGGCAATGGGCCGTGCCGGTCGTGGTCGGCGTCGCCATGGGCAGCTTCATCGCGCGCTACGCCCCGGCCGACCTGTTCAAGGCGGTGTTCGTCGTGGTCGCGGGCATCTCCGCCATAAGGCTTCTGTTCGGCAAGGACTCCTGGCGTCTCGGCCTCGACATGCCGGGCAAGGTCGTAATGAACATCTATGGATGGATCATCGGGGTGCTGTCGAGCCTGATGGGCATCGGCGGCGGCCAGCTCTCCAACCTGTTCATGACTTTCTACGGCCGCACGATCCATCACGCGGTGGCCACGTCCTCTGGCCTCGGCGTGCTCATCTCGGTTCCCGGGGCGCTCGGCTATATCTATGCCGGATGGCCGCGGGCGGCCGAATATCCCGACGTGGCGGCATTGCAGTTTCCGATGGCCATCGGCTACGTCTCGCTGGTCGGCCTGATCCTGTTCGTCCCGACCAGCGTGCTCACGGCGCCGCTGGGTGCCAGGCTGGCGCACTCGCTTTCGAAGCGAAAGCTAGAAGTCGCATTCGGCGTGTTCCTCCTGCTCATCTGCCTGCGCTTCCTCGTCAGCCTCATCGGCTGACCGCCCAACACCTGCCCAAAACGAAAACGCCCGGCTGAGCCGGGCGTTCGCATTCGAGGGGATCAGGTCGGTCACGCCCTTTCGAGCGCGACGGCGATTCCCTGACCGACCCCGATGCACATGGTAGCAAGCGCCAGCTTGCCACCTCGCAGGCCGAGCTCCAGCGCCGCGGTACCGGCGATGCGGGCGCCCGACATGCCCAGCGGATGGCCCAGTGCGATGGCTCCGCCGTTGGGGTTCACGTGCTCCGCGTCCTCGGCAATGCCGAGTTCACGGAGCACTGCGATGCCTTGGGAGGCGAATGCTTCGTTGAGTTCTACGACGTCGAAATCGGTTGGCGAAATACCCAGCCGTGCGCACAGCTTCTTGGTCGCCGGTGCCGGGCCGATGCCCATGATGCGCGGTGCAACACCCGCCGCCGCACCGCCGATCAACCGGGCGATGGGCGTGAGGCCGTACTTCTTCACCGCCGCCTCGGAGGCGACGATCAGCGCCGCCGCGCCGTCGTTGACGCCCGAGGCGTTGCCCGCCGTTACCGTGCCGCCCTGGCGGAACGGCGTCGGCAGCTTGGCCAGCGTCTCGACGGTGGTGCCGGCGCGCGGGTGCTCGTCCTTGGCAACGACGATCGGATCGCCCTTGCGCTGCGGGATCGTCACCGCGACGATTTCCTTGCCAAGGCGGCCGTTCTCCTGCGCGGCGACCGCCTTGTTCTGGCTGCGCACCGCAAAGGCGTCCTGGTCGGCGCGGCTGACGGAGAAGTCCTCGGCCACGTTTTCGCCGGTCTCGGGCATCGAATCGACGCCGTACTGCTTCTTCATCAGCGGATTGACGAAGCGCCAGCCGATGGTCGTGTCATGGATTTCGGCATGGCGCGAAAAGGCCGTGTCGGCCTTCGGCATGACGAAGGGCGCCCGGCTCATGCTTTCCACGCCGCCGGCGATCATCAGCTCCGCCTCGCCAGCCTTGATGGCGCGTGCAGCGGAGATGAGCGCGTCCATGCCCGAGCCGCACAGCCTGTTGATCGTTGTGCCGGACACCTCCTGCGGGAGGCCGGCCAGCAGCAGCGACATGCGCGCGACGTTGCGATTGTCCTCGCCGGCCTGGTTGGCGCAGCCGAAGATGACGTCGTCGACGGCCGCCCAGTCCACGGAAGCGTTGCGCTCCATCAGCGCCTTCAGCGGAACGGCGCCGAGGTCGTCGGCGCGAACCGCCGAGAGCGAACCGCCGAAGCGGCCGATCGGGGTGCGGATGTAGTCGCAGATATAGGCCTCAGCCATCCTTGGATCCTCTCTTGGCGGAAACTGCCTCGCCCTTGTGGGCGGCGTCGGTGCGCGCCTTTAGATCACGCAACGTCTTCAGTTCCAACTCCGTGGGTGCCGGGGTTTCCTCCAGCCGGTCGGCGAACTTCACCGTCCAGCCGCAGGTCTCCTGGACCTTTTCCCGCGTCACGCCCGGATGCAGCGAAACGACCGTGAACTCCTTGGTGACCGGGTCCGGCTTCCAGATCGCGAGATCGGTGATCAGCAGCGTCGGCCCCTTGGTGTCGATGCCGAGACGCTGGCGGTGATCGCCGCCCTCGCCGTGGCCGAACGAGGTGTAGAAATCGATCTTCTCGACCATGCCGCGCTTGGTCTGCGCCATGGTGATGTAGATCTCCTTCGACGAGGTCGCGATCTCGGGCGCCCCGCCGCCGCCGGGCAGGCGGGTCTTGGGATGGGCGTAGTCGCCGATGACGGTGGTGTTGATGTTGCCGAACTTGTCGAGCTGGGCAGCGCCGAGGAAGCCGATCGAGATACGGCCGCCCTGGAGCCAGTAGCGGAACATCTCCGGCACAGACACGGTGGTGACCGCCGTATCGCAGAGTTCGCCGTCGCCGATCGAAAGGGGCAGCACGTCGGGGGCGGTGCCGATCGTGCCCGACTCGTAGATCAGGGTGATGTCCGGCGCATGCGTCAGCCGTGCGACGTTGCAGGCGGCCGAGGGCGCGCCGATGCCGACGAAGCAGACATCGTCGTTCCTCAGCGCGCGCGACGCGGCGATGGTCATCATTTCATTGGGGGTGAAGCCGAGCTCGCTCATGCCGCGTTCCTCAGGTGTTCGACGCGGCCGGCAAAATCGTCGGCGGTCCGTTCGATGACGTTCTTCTGCATCCATTCGCGGAAGCGGTCGCGATCGGCGGCGATCTCGTCCCATTCGAGATAGGAGGCGTTGTCGCGGTTGTAGTAGCCGTGCGTGTAGGACGGATGCGCGCCACCCGGGACGACCGAGATCGCCGTGACGGTCCAGTTGGGCAGCACGGTCAGGTTCGGGTGCAGATCATCGAAATCGTCGACCACTTCTTCGACGGTGACGACGGCCCGCTTGGCGGCGAGCACGGCCTCCTTCTGGATGCCGATGATGCCCTCGACCAGGACGTCGCCCTTCTTGTTGGCCTTCTGGGCATGGATGAAGGTGACGTCGGGACGCACCGCCGGAACGGCGGCCAGCACTTCGCCAGTGAACGGGCAGGTCACAGACTTGATGTTCGGGTTGACCTTGGCCAGCTCGGCACCGCGATAGCCGCGGAAGATCGCGCAAGGCAGGCCGGCAGCTCCCGCCTCATAGGCGTTGGCCATGGCGGCGTGGCTGTGCTCTTCGATCTCCAGCGCATGCGGGAAGCCGTTTTCGACTGCGTCACGCAGGCGGCGCAGCAGGCCGACGCCGGGGTTTCCGGCGTAGGAGAAGATCGCCTTCTTCGCCATGCCCATGCCGATCATCTGATCGTAGATCAGGTCCGGCGTCATGCGGACAAGCGTCAAGTCCTTGAAGCCCTGGCGGATCGCCTCGTGGGCAGCCGCCGTGGGGATCAGGTGCGTAAAGCCTTCGAAGGCCACCGTGTCGCCGTTTTTCAGATTCTCGGCGACCGCCCTCGACAAGGGGAGGAATTTGGTCATTGCGTCTCTTCCCGTCAAAAGTTCGTATTGCGAACAATTGTTTTCTATGCGATACATTCTTGAAGCAAGACTGCCGCGGAGTCAACATCCGGCTGCGTGCGCGGAAATTGGGGACATGCCGACATGCGCGACGAGGAAACAGGCCGGGACCACGTGACTTCGCTGGAGCGTGGTCTGGCAGTGATGGAAATTCTGGCAGCCAACCCGCGCGGCCTGACGCTGACGGAAACCGCTGAAAAGGCCGGGCTCACCCGAGCCGGCGCGCGACGCTTCCTGCTGACACTGGTGGCTACGGGGTATGCAGTGCAGACCGGTCGCAACTTCTCGCTGTCGCCGCGGTTGCTTGCCCAGGCCCGCATCTGGCTGCACGGCGTGCCGCTCTGGACCTTCGCCGAGCCGTTCATGAAGGATACGGCCGCCAATCTCCACGAATCCTGCTCCGCGGCGATCCTGTCGGGCGAGGACATGGTCTATGTTGCGCGTGTGCCGGGACCGCGCATCATCGCCGTCGACCTGCAGGTCGGCGCCCACCTGCCCGCCTTCTGCACCGCCATGGGGCGCGTGCTGCTGTCGGGCCTCTCCACGCCGGATCTCGACGCCTTCCTGGCGCGCGCCACCTTCAGACAGCGCACACCCAAGACCGTCACCGACGCGGCAAAGCTCAAGGAGATCATCGACGGTGCGCGCGGCAGCGGCTACGCCGTCGTCGACGAGGAACTGGAGATCGGCCTGCGCTCGATCGCCGTACCTTTGCGCGACCGCTCGGGCGCGGTCGTGGCCGCCATCAACGTGTCGACGCAGAGCTCGCGCCACAGCCCGGCCGAAATGGAAGCCGAGATCCTGCCAATCCTCAAGGAGACCGCAGCGCGAATCAGCGACTTCTTCGTGGTCCAGTGATCAGGGGCGCATCGAGCCGGTTTCGACGCAGCGCTGGTGCCAGGAGAGCGCCTCGTTGAGCAGCGACGGCGACTGCAGGCCGTAGGAGTGCTTCAGCGCCCGTTCGAAATAGTCGGCAAGTGCGGGCCTGTAGTCCGGATGGGCGCAGTTATCGATGATCAGGCGTGCGCGCTGCTTGGGCGAGAGCCCACGCAGGTCGGCCAGGCCCTGCTCGGTGACCAGCACCTGCACATCCTGGTTGATGTGGTCGACATGGCTCGCCTGCGGCACGATGGCCGAGATCTTGCCGCCCTTGGCGGTCGAGGGTGTCATGAAGATCGAGACATAGGCGTTGCGAGCGAAATCGCCGGAACCGCCGATGCCGTTCTGGATGCGCGACCCCATGATGTGGGTGGAGTTCACGTTGCCGTAGATGTCGGCCTCGATCAGGCCGTTCATGGCGATGCAGCCCAGGCGCCGGATCAGCTCTGGATGGTTGCTGATCTCCTGCGGACGCAGGATCATCTTGTCGCGATAGCGCCCCATGTCGGCATTGAGGCTGGCGGCCGCTTCCGGGCTCAGCGAGAAGGCGGTGGCGGAGGCCATGCGCAGCTTGCCGGAATCCAAAAGGTCCAGCATGCCGTCCTGGATCACCTCGGTAAACGCCGTCATGTTCTCGAACGGACCGTCGACCAGGCCGGTCAGCACCGCATTGGCAATGTTGCCGACGCCCGACTGGATCGGCAGCAGGGAGGCCGGCAGCCGACCCTTCTTCACTTCATGGGCAAAGAACTCCAGCAGGTGGCTAGCAATTGCATTCGCCGTGTCGTCAGGCTTGGAGAACGGCAGGTTGCGGTCCGGCGCGTCGGTCTCGACGATGGCGACGACCTTTGCCGGGTCGCAGCGGAACGAAGTGTCGCCGATGCGGTCGTCGGCCTTCACCAGCGGGATCGGCACGCGATGCGGCGGAAGTGCCGTGCCGTAGTAGATGTCGTGCATGCCGTCGAGCTCGGCATTTTGCCAGCGGTTGACCTCGAGGATCACCTTTTCGGCGCGGTCGAGCCAGGTCTTGTTATTGCCGACCGACGAGGATGGGATCAGCGAACCATCCGCACGAATACCGGAAACCTCGATGACTGCGGTGTCGAGCGGGCCGAGGAAGCCCTGCCAGGCGACGGGCGCCACCTGGCTCAGATGCATGTCGAAATATTCCATCTCGCCGCGATTGATCTTCTCGCGGGCGATCGGATCGGAATTGTAGGGAAGCCGGAACTCGATGCCGTCGGCCTTGGCGAGCGCGCCGTCAAGCTCGGGGCCGGTGGACGCACCGGTCCAGACGCGCAGGGAGAACGGATTGCCCTTGGCATGCTCGGCCTCGATGCGGGCGGCGAGAGCCAGGGGAACGGTCTTGGGGTAGCCGGAGCCGGTGAAGCCGCTCATGCCCACCGTGGTGTCGGGCTCGATCAGGGAGGCCGCATCCTCGGCGCTCATCACCTTGGAACGCAGGCTTTCGCAGCCAATCCGTGTCTGAACCATGCTTCGCCTCTCCAGCGCTTGTCGTTTCGTCCCTCTCCCATAGCCGGCATTGTTGCCGGGTTCCGTTTTGCCCGAGTTGATATGGCATGAAGCCGCCCGCGCAAAGGGGCGATCGCCCCTCCACGGCCTTACGTCGCGGCAGCTTCAGGCAGCTTCGGCCAGTCCGTTGCGCTTGCCGCTCAGGCGGATCACGGCCTTGATCGGAAGGTGATCGGAGGCGACGCGCGCCAGCGCGCTGTCATGCGCCTCGATGTCGACGAGCAGGTTGTGCGGCCGCGCCATCACCCGGTCGAGCGCCAGCACCGGGAAGCGCGACGGGAAGCTCGGCACGATGGCGTGCATCGGGCCGAAGGCCGGTTCGAGGCTGCGCAGCGACGATCGCTTGCCAAGCCGCCACTCGTTGAGATCGCCCACCAGCACGGTCGGCTTCTCGCTGTGCAGTTCCGCTGCGGTCAGCAGCGTGCCGGCCTGCTGCTTGCGTGAGTGGCGCAGCAATCCGAAATGGGCGGCGATCACCCGCAGCGGCCCGGCATCTAGCTCGAGGTCCACGACCACCGCGCCGCGCGGCTCGGCGCCCGGCAGCACGAGCTGCTTGGCGAGAGCGACCGAACCCTTGCGGTAGAGAACGACATTGCCGTGCCAGCCGTGGCTCATGCGCCTACCGGCCAACGGCACGGGGACCAGCCCCGTCTCGCGCTCGATGGCAGCGAGGTCGAGCAGGCCGGCGCGATCGCCAAAGCGCTGGTCGGCCTCCTGGAGGGCAATGACGTCGGCATCGATCTCGGAGATGACCCGCATCGTGCGAACCGGATCGAAGCGCCGGTCGAGCCCGACGCACTTGTGCACGTTGTAGGACGCGACGACGATCTCGCTGGGTCCACCCTTGGCCGAAAGCCATTCCGCGCCGAGCCGGCGAGGCGTTTCGGTCAGTTGCTGCGCTCCCGTGTCCACGGGACTCTCCAAGCCTTGTCTGCTAGCCATCACTTGTCTGGAATCTCTGGGAAATTCGTGTTCACTTGCGGCAGGCGTTATCGTCGTATGTAGCCTATATGGTTGAGGTGTTCGAGGTTTTCCACATGCATCATGGTCGCAATCAACCACATAGGTATGGTGAGTTTGCGGCGACTCGCACCGCCGGGCAAGACCCGGCATGAAGGTCTTCGCGATCGTGATCGCGGTGGCCGGAATTCTGGTCATCGCCTCCCTTCTGGCCGTCTATGCCTATGGCCGCTTCGCCAAACGGGCTCGCGGCGCGCCGTCATTCGCATTGCCCAAGGCGCCGGACGGGACGGAGTTCGACACCGCTGTCGCACCGCTCCTGGACGCCCATCCCGGGCAGAGCGGGCTGGCACTTCTGTCCAGCAACCTGCACGCCTTCGCCGTCCGGGCCTATCTCGCGCGGCACGCACAGCGCAGCCTCGACCTGCAATATTACTACTGGAAGGGCGACCTCACCGGCGGGCTGCTCACGCGCGAGATCCTGGCAGCCGCCGACCGCGGCGTCCGGGTGCGCCTGCTGATCGACGACATCAACACCCGCGGCTTCGACCGCGACTATCTCGCCCTCGACAGCCATCCGAACATCCATCTGCGGCTGTTCAACCCGAGTTGGGCGCGTTCCTTCGGCCTGCAGCGCGGATTGGAACTGGTGCTGCGCGCCGTGCGCACCACGCGGCGCATGCACAACAAGGCCTGGATCGCCGACGGCAGGCTCGCGATCGTCGGCGGACGCAACATCGGCGACGCCTATTTCGATGCCTCGGAGGAGGCCAATTTTCGCGACATGGATCTGCTGATCGCCGGCCCGGTCGTCGACCAGGCCGAATCCATCTTCGACTGTTTCTGGAACTCCGAGGCGTCACTGCCGATCCGCCCGCTCACCGGGTTCAAAAAGCCGGACCTGCCAGGGCTGCGCAAGCGGCTCGAGCGCAAGGCAAATGCGGGTCGGGCGGCGCCGTACATACGCCGCGTCGCCGAGGAAAGCCGCGAATGGTCGGCCTCGGGCATGGGACGCCTGCGCTGGACCACGGACGCCTCGGTCGTCTCGGATCCGCCGGAAAAGTCGGTGGGCGCAGGCGAGGACGGCTGGCTCATGCGATGGCTCGCACCGGTGCTGACATCCGCCAAGCGCGAACTCAAGATCGTCTCGCCCTACTTCATCCCCGGCGAGATGGGCACGCGCCAACTCGCGACGCTGGCCGAGAACGGCGTCGCGGTGAGCGTTCTGACCAACTCACTCGCCGCCACCGACGTCGCCGCCGTGCACGGCGCCTATGCCCGCTACCGCAAGCCGCTGCTCGACCAGGGCATCCAGATCTTCGAGCTCAAACCCGACGACGAGCGCACCGACATCTCCCTGTTCGGCTCGAAAAGCGCCAGCCTGCACACCAAGGCCTTCGTCGCGGACGGATCGGAGGGGTTCGTGGGCTCGTTCAACTTCGACCCGCGCTCGGCGTCGCTCAACACCGAGATGGGCGTCTTGTTCCGCCAGGAGGAATTGGCGCGCGAGGTCGAACAGGTCATCGCGGCGCAAACTTCGCCTGGGGCCAGCTTCCGAGTGACGCTCGAGGACGGGGCACTCAGGTGGACCGACATGGCCTCGAATCGTCGGCGGGAACTGAAGCATGAACCGCAGGCTAGTCTGCGGCGCAGGCTGGTCGCCAAGATCATCGCCTGGCTGCCGATCGAATCGCAGCTGTGAGGGCGGCAGGACCGGTAAATCGCTCGGGGAAAATGGTGCTGCCAGAGAGGATTGAACTCTCGACCTCTCCCTTACCAAGGGAGTGCTCT
>VFQM010000426.1_pt1 | contig 47338 bp, 30 predicted proteins | sample 3512391 | NCBI WGS metagenome assembly VFQM01 (sample SAMN10412369, study PRJNA504923) | tailings metagenome | isolation source: Replicate 1 from Balatoc abandoned mine | place: Philippines | reverse complement strand
CTCCCCACATTCAGGAGACACCCATCGGGGAGAGGAAACTCTCTCCGATACTTTCCTTCAGGTTGATTATGAGGCAGAGAATTCTAGTCCCGCCATGTACACAACTAGCCTATCGACCCTCGACGGCGGACCAATTCTTCGGTCATCTGACATCGGACATCGGACTTCAGCTCCGTCTTCGGTCTCCCGTCTTCCTTCTCTTTTAAATTTTGGTTTAATAAATCCCGACCAGGACATGGGTGCAGGGGAGGGGATCTCTGATTCCCAACCCGCCCCATTCCCAGTCTTCACGAGCCCGCCCTATTCAGGCCGAGAAGCTTATAGCCAGAATACCGAAGCCCAAAGTCTTGTGTCTAATGTCTTGCTTCTTGAGTCTAAAAAACCTTTTCCACCTCATAACATCGATGGCGCCCCAACAGCTGCCCTTTCGGTTAAGGACTCCCTGACTATAGGAGATCAGATTCCTCCGGGTATTGTACTGGATCAGGTGCTGAATGCCACCGAACCGATTCGATTGGATGACTTGAAAGGTAAGTACGTACTGCTTCAGTTTTGGGCTCCTTCCTGTACAGGAAGTATCGCTTCTCTTCCTAAGGTAAATCAATTGCTGTCTGAATATACGGATCAAATCGAGCTTATACCCATCACTACATTTTCCGAGCAATCGGTCAAAGACCTGAAGGAAAGCTACCCTTCTTTAAAGAAGCTCCAAGGGCCTATGGCTGTGAATGGCTCAGCCTTGAGAGCGCTGTTTCCTCATTCGGTTATCCCTCATTTTGTATTGCTGGATCCTCAGGGTCAAGTACTGGCTGTTACCGGAATGGAGGATATCACCAAAGAAAATCTGGATCAGGTCATCAAAAGTGGATCCGCTGGCAATTTTAGACTCAAATTTGATCGAAGGATTACGCTGAGGACAGACGAAAAGCTGATTGCCGAAGGGGAGGAAATTGCGGAAAAGAATATTTGGTTTCAATCTGCCCTTACCGGATACATTCCAAATCTTAACGGCTCTTTGATTCAGAATTTTGAGGAACTTACTCATATCAGGTTAGTCAATATGCCCCTCTTTACCTTGTACCGATTGGCCTATTCGGAACGAAGTCTGGTGGATTTTTTTGGTAAGAATCGCACGGTAACTACGGGATTTGAGGAAGAGGAACTCTTCACCGATAAGTCGGGTGCAGACTACATCGCTTGGGCTGAGGAAGGTACTCATGTGTTTGGGTATGAGCTAATCGCTCCCCCTTCATCGGATCCCTATGCCTTGATGCGGGAGGATCTCAAAAGGTATTTCCCAAACATTCGGGCCAGTATTCAAACCCGGAAGCAAACCGTCTTGGCCCTGGTCCAACAGAAAGGAAAATCCTATCCTGAATCCACCTCTTCGGAGCGCCTCTACCAAGTTGGAGCTACCTCTGCCTCCTTGCGCAAATACCCCCTTCAGGGCTTTGTCTACCACCTGAATTATTACTTCTACCAAGCTAGTCCTTATCCCATTGTGAACAGGACGGGTATCGATTACCCCATCGATCTGGACTTGAATGCTCCGCTAAGTAATCTGGAGAAATTCACTGAGGCACTGCAGGAAGTCGGGCTTGACCTTATCGAGCGGGAAGAAGAAATCCATGTACTGGTTTTGGAAAAAATCCAAGCCACTAACCCACTGAACCCATGAAACAAATCAAATACCTATTCCTGATCGCTTTGTTGACTTTAGCTCAGGAGCTCTTTGCACAACGCATTGAAATTAAAGGCAAAATTCTGGATGCAGTCACCAAAGAGCCCCTGATAGGTGCTTCGGTACGCATCCAGGAAAACGGGATTGGCAAAGTCACCAATGAAGAGGGAGACTTTGCCTTTGACCTGGAAAACGGAAATTATTCTCTAATAGTGAACTACTTGGGATATCAAGCAAGCCAACTTGATTTTACAGTTCCCTTGGAAACTCCACTGCTTATTGAACTTAAGCCGGAGGATATGAACCTTGACCAAGTTGAGGTGGTGGCTACCGGCTATCAAGAGATTCCCAAAAGCAGAGCTTCCGGTTCTTTTGTAACGGTTAATGAAGAACTCATCGATCGGCGGGTCAGCACCAATCTGATTGACCGATTGGAAGATGTCACTTCCGGCTTGATCCTTAACCGAACAGGGGATGTGGGCCGAGACCCAATTTCAATTCGGGGCAGAAGTACGCTGGGGAGATTCGCACAGCCCTTGATTGTGATTGATAATTTTCCCTACGACGGAAGTTTGGAGGATATCAACCCTAATGATGTAGCCTCCATCACCGTCCTAAGGGATGCTGCAGCTGCCTCCATTTGGGGTGCAAGGGCTGGTAATGGGGTGATCGTAATCACGACCAAAGCGGGAAAGCTGGACCAGCCTGTCCGAGTAAGTTTTACCGGAAATGCGAATTGGATTGAACATACGGATCCCTTTCAATCTCCAATTCTAGGCGTGAATGATTTCATTGATATGGAACAACGGCTCTTTGGGCAGGGATTCTACACCAGCTTGGAAAACAATCGGGGGAATGTGGTAATCAGCCCAGTAGTGGAGACCTTGATTGCCGCGAGAGACGGGCTCATTTCAGAGGCGGAGGCTCAAGGTAGAATTGCAGAATTTCGAAGCTTTGACCTTCGAAATGATCTCAACCGTTACCTCTACCGCACTCAACTGAACCAACAGTATAATCTAGGGCTTTCAGGCGGAGGAAATGCGCATACCTATCGAATTTCCTTAGGCTACGATCAAATAGGAGAGGAGATAGTGGGTAATTCCTCTGATCGAATTACTTTTTCGCTCAGAAATGACTTTAAGCTTCTTAATAATCGACTGAGTGTCCAGACTGGATTCTATGGAGTAAAGAGTAATTCCCTTGACCAAAATTTGGGTCCGGACGATTTGATTTTCAGTCCCACTTCCTCCATCTATCCCTATGCCCGACTGGCTGATGAGTTTGGTAATCCCCTTCCCATTAGCAGGGATTACAGAGATGGATTTAAAAGCAGAGTACAGGAAGCTGGTTTATTGGATTGGTCTTTTGTGCCCCTTGAGGAAAGAGGGAGATCGGATAGCAGGTCAGATAGGAATGACTGGAGGATAAATCTTGGATTGAGTTACAAAATTTTTCCCGGCTTGAGTATAGACGGACTTTATCAGTATTGGGAAAATTCAGGTAGCAATGAGACCCTGTATGAGGCGGAGAGCTACTTTGCCAGAAACTTGGCTAACTCCTTTACTGAAGTAGTAGGCGAAAATCAGCTGGTTCATCATTTGCCAAAGGGAGCCATATTCAATAGGTCTAATTCCAAGGCAAATTCTCATAGTGGGCGGGTCTTGGCGAACTACCAGAAGGACTGGAAGGAGAAGTGGAGCCTACAGGCATTGGGAGGTGCTGAGATTAAAGCGCTGGAATCCAGAGGATTTTCAACCCGGTATTATGGATATAATCCCGAACTATCCACTGCTCTCCCAGTAGATTATGTTTCTTTATTTCCTGTCTCCTATAATCCGCTGACCACAAATCGTATTCCCAATGCAGATGGGCTTAGTCTAAAAAGAGATCGGTTTTACTCGCTATTTGCAAATGCCTCCCTGAGTTATGATAACCGGTATTTGATTACGGCAAGTGCACGTCAGGATGCGTCCAACTTGTTTGGAGTACGCTCCAATCAACGTGCAATTCCATTGTGGTCCGCAGGTTTGGGTTGGACGCTGAGCGAAGAGAAGTTTTACGGTTGGGAAGCTATTCCCTTTATAAAGTTTCGACTTTCTTATGGGTTTAATGGAAATGTAGATAGAAGTCTGACAGCCTTTACCACTGCCAACACCATTACATTCAACCCGATTACCCAGATTCCCTATCAGTCTATAATCAACCCTCCCAATGAAAACCTACGATGGGAGCGAATCAAGATATTCAATTTGGCGATGGATTGGGAAAACCGAAATGGGAGGATTAAAGGAACATTAGAGACCTACCAAAAAACAGGGCTTGACCTGATTGGAGTAGTACCTTTTGCTCCCTCTTCCGGGATCACTGAATTCCGAGGGAATAATTCCTCAACCCTGACCAAAGGATTTGATCTGAGTCTTGAGACCGTGAATTTAAAGGGTAAAGCTTGGTCATGGTCCTCGGTGTTATTGCTTAGCCAAGTCAAAGAGGAAGTCATTCAATACGAGGAGGAGGTTAATGTGAATACCCTGCTTGATTTTGGGGATACGGGATTAGGAGGGAATTATTTCCCGATTGTGGGAAGGCCGTTGTTTGGTATCTATTCACTGCCTTGGGCTGGGCTCAATCCAGATAACGGAAATCCTAGAGGGATTTTGGAAGGGGAACCCAGTGAAGATTATCGTCAGCTAATCAACGGAGCAAGCCTGGAATCCCTCATTTATCATGGATCAGCGAGACCCACACTTTTCGGGTCACTCAGAAATACGGTATCCTTTAAAGGGTTTAGTCTTTCTGCCAATGTGTCCTATCGATTTGGGTATTATTTCAGAAGGCAGTCGGTTCAGTATGAGAGCATACTCCAAGGTAGGGGAGGGCATTCTGATTATGCGCTTCGCTGGCAGAATCCCGGAGATGAATTGATTACAGATGTGCCCTCCTTACCTATGGCAAGAAATCCCTTGAGGGATCAGTTTTTCCGTCGGAGTGAAGTTTTGGTAGAGAAAGGAGATCATATCCGATTGCAAGACATACGCATAGGCTATAAACCTCAGCAGGGGACTTCCAAACGATTCAGCAATGCAGAATTTTATGTCTATGCTAATAATCTGGGCATGATATGGAGGGCTACCGATTCAGGTTTGGATCCTGACTTCGGTCCGTTTACTCCCCGAAGAAGTGTTGCCATTGGGGTTCAATTGGACTTTTAATACCCTATTAAACAAATACTTAAATCAAAAAGAAGAAAAGAATAAGTGGGTCTAAATTCCATTTTGGCCAGCTCCAAATGGATGCTCATGTCTTCTTGGAAATTCTTCTTCCTAAACCTTGTAATGTATATGAAAAACAAGTTTCAACTATTACAAAGCACTGTCATTAGAGTGATGCTGCTGCTTAGTTCTTCTGCTTTTCTGGGAGCCTGTGAGGATTTCCTGGATGTCAAGCCAGACCAAAGTTTGGTAGTGCCCACTACCTTTGCGGATGTTCAAGGCTTATTGGACAATACCAGTGTGTTTAATGTGCAGCCGATCCTCCCTTTGATTTCGGCTGAAGAAATGTGGATATCGGATCAGGGATTTGATGCCTTGACTAATCCTATCGAACAAGCGACTTATACCTGGCAGGAAGATCCCTTTCTGGGAGGATTTGGAGGAGATTGGGTAAACTCCTATAGACAGGTATTTTACGCCAATGTGGCCTTGGAGGCCCTGGAAAAGTATCAGGGGAGCGATCTTGAAACTTATGAAACCCTATTGGGATCTGCACTATTTCTTCGTGCTTATGCGTATTCCCAATTGGTTGTTCAATTTGCTCCACCTTATCAAAAAAATGGAGGAAATGAAGCTCAACTTGGAATCGTGCTGAAGGAAACCGCGGATATCAATGAGGTTATTACCAGAAGCAGTCTTGAGGAAACTTATGATAAAATCATATCGGATCTTCTTCAAGCAGTGGATTTGCTGCCGGTTAGAAATGAGCCGAAAACCAGGCCTTCAAAAGTAGCTGCTTTGGGTTTATTAGCCCGAGTTTATCTCTCTACCTTTCAATATGAGTTAGCAGCGGATGCCAGTATGGAGGCTCTTGCCAGTTATCCTGAGCGTTTGAATTGGAATGATCTAAATGTAAATGCCCCAAGGCCCTTCACTCGATTTGATTCCGAGACCGTGTTTTATTCCGTTTTGGCGAGCCTCACATTTCCTATTTCAAATGAAGTGGTGGTGGATTCAGTCTTATTGGATCAGTATGAGGTAAATGATCTTCGATTACCCTCATTTTTTGATACTAGACCGGGTGGCCAATCTGTTTATACCGGAAAGATTTCGGGTGATACCAGAAATTTTGGAGGTATCAGTGTTGGTGAACTTTATCTGAATGCGATGGAAGGGCTGGCCAGAACCGGGCAAAATGAGCAAGCACTCCAGCTCTTAAATGAGTTTTTGTCCTTTCGGTATGAAAGCTCAAGCTGGAATCCCATTGATCAGCTGGATAGCCAAGAATTAATTGCCAGAATCCTAAAAGAAAGAAGGAAAGAACTGATAGGGAGAGGCATACGATGGTCTGACCTCCGAAGATTAAACCAGGAAGAATCCCCGGTTACACTGAAGAGGATAGTCAAAGGTCAAACCTATGAATTACTCCCTAATTCGCTACGATATACATTTCCGATACCTGTTGATGAAATAAATCAAAGTGGAATAGCTCAAAACCCCAGATAAATAAAAAACCCAAGGTCCATAGGGCCTTGGGTTTCCTACTGAATTTGAGATGCTTAAAGCTTAACGAAAATACCTTGACTTAAAACGCTTGGCGTTCCGGATGATGGATCATCATTGGGGAATTGGACCAAGCATTCCATGGTACTTTGATTGCACTGATAATCGTTTTCTTGGACGATTGCAGTTACATCCCGGTAACCATCGGGTTCGTTTTCGTCTGGTGTCCAGATTTTGAGATTGGAATCAAATCCCGATGGATTGGCAAAATTCATTGCCATGGCGAGAGTTGCTCCCAGCACCAATGCCAGTGCGGGAAGCAGTTTTGCTAGTGTTTTCATAGCGTCATTGTTTGTGAGGGTTTTGCCCTCGGGTTAAAGATATAATTAGGTACTCAGGACCTCCGGCTTGGAGTCTGGTCTGCGGACTTTGCCCTTCGTGAGGACGCCATCCAAAAGGACTCCATTCCAGAGGCTGAACCGTCCGGGTTGCCCCGGTTCAGGAGCCGGTTCGGGCTCCCCACACCGCCAAGTTTGATCAGATTCTCTCACTTGCTGACCGTAGAGAATACGGTGTGAATCGATGTTTTTAGATTATGCAGTTCAATAGATATCAGGGAGGTGGATGGGTTGGATTCCGAGTCTTTTTCAGTGCCTTTAACTGATCCCCTTCTTTGCTGTGCTTTAACTGATGGGACTTGATGGAAATCAGCGAAGATCCCTCTGCTTATTTTCCTCATTTTTTGCGAGCCTGGGCATCATTTTTTTCAGACCAAAATGCCTATGGTGAGCGGGGCGGAGTAGTACAACCGCCCCTTACCTTCTTCACTCGCTTCGGATTTAAATAGAAATTTCATTTATAGCCTATTTATGAAAACTGAATGTTGTGTATGAGTTTGAAATTCAGCATTTTAAGATTCTGTTTTCGAAGACCTTATCAAGATGCTGAGTGAAGTTGCTTAGTTGCCCTAGTGATTTTTTTGCAGCCAATTCCTCAAGATTGGCAGATTCCGGAGTGGAGAAGCTTTAATTCCTATGTTCAGGCTAGGTATGAAGTCAGTCAAATCGACTGGCTTCCCCACTCCCAATTAGGCTTGGGTACTAGGGAAAGGCATAAATCCATGTTTTCCTCTCCGCTCTCGAACTTCCCAAGATGTCAAGGTGAGAGAAATCGCTTTTCGATCTCCCCTTAGCGCTCTACTGAGTGCCAATCGCTATTTGTGTAATGATTGAGCTAAAGGTGGGAGAGAATAAAAATCAGAATTCCATACTGGGGTGATATACTGGATTTTGGTTTATTCTGAACCTGTGAATAAAGAGGCAACAAAAAAGCTGTTCTTCAAATAGAGCTCGTATTCAGACTATCAATCCGATGAATCAGGGTATATATCCGCCTATACAGGGTATTAAACAGTCGTTTTAGGGTATGGATGGATTTTAGGGTACCAAACCTGGATTTGGAGGGATGAAAACAGATTTCTTAGGGTACTGATCTGAAATTTTTCAAAATCTAAAAACAGTCTAGGAACAATACTTAAACAATAGCAAAACAATAATTAAACATTCTAATAATTGTCAAACATTGCTTGATTAATTGATTGATATTAATTACTTTATGTAGTGTAAACTCAATGACTATGGGGAAAGTAACAGATTCTGTGCTTAAAGGACTCAGTGGGAAAGTCGGAGGATTGGTGTTTTACCAGTCTAACGGGGAAACCTACGTTCGCAAAGCTCCGGGAAAACAGTCCAAGGCTGTTAAGGCCCGTACTTCCGAACCGAAGCGGATCAGTCAGGATGTCATTCGGCAGACGCATCAATTTTTGAAGTTTTTTACTCATTTGGTGGAATTTGGCTATAAGGATTTCGAGCGTGGAGCAAGAAAGCCCTATCACGCGGCTGTTTCCTACACGATCAAGCATTCGTTCAGCTTTGTGGAAGATACCGCCTGGAAGAAGTTGGATTTATCCTTGGTTAAATTCTCCCAAGGCTCCTTACTGGGACCGGATAATCCCGGGGTAGAAAGAGTGCCGGATGGGGTAAGATTCAGTTGGCAGGATAATTCCAATCAAGCAGGATCCTTGCCTACGGATGCCTCCTTTGTGGTATTGGTACATCCAGATCAGGAGCGAAGCAGGTTTTGTTTGATCGGGAACGCCAGGTCAAGAGAAGCACATGTGCTAGCCCTTTCTGAGAAGGATAGAAATGAGAATTGGCATGCTTACCTGGCCTTTAGCCAAGAGAATCCTTGGACCAAAACCAGGATATTTTCAACTATGAAGTATCTGGGGATGATTTGAGGGGTGGATGGGGAATAGAGTGATCAAGGTTTTATTTTGGATCTTGATGACCCATGGCACAGCGTTCAATTTCAAAAACAGTGGAGAACTTTATATTTTAAACCTGATAAGTAGGATTGGGCAACTTAGGGAATAAAGAAAAGGTAGGCATAAGCGGGATTTGGTACTTTTGGAGGTCTTCAGCGGAACCTTTACTTTTTCGGTAATTTGTGTTGATTTTGAACTTTGGATCAAAAAAACCATAGACTGTATTTCCCTCTGCCCTTAGATATCTTTATCAAATTATACTTCAAGGGGTTACAAAAAGATTATAAATCTTTAAAAAATGTTTGTTTTTAATGATTTAGTATTTTTTACTAAAAATTATTTTCAGTCAAAAATTTAGATTGAATATGAATTTTTTAAGAGTCATAGTCTAAAACATATTGTTAATTCAATTTTAATTGAACTATGAATTTTAATCAAATTATAAGTAGTTGAACGATTGTTTTTTGAATAATTTTAAGAATGTCACGGGATTATGAGGTTTCGTGCGTCTTCCAAAGCATTTCGTGACCAAATTTAATTTTGTATAAATATAAAATTTACAAATGTCAATAGCTTCAAACCGGTATTTTATTGTTGATTTTTTGCCATAAGTTTGAAATGTTATTGATGAGGAATTTTTGGATACTTTTCCACTTGTCCCTAACCAAAATTTTAAAACCATTTTATTTTATGAAACAATTACTAATGGGAGTCATTTTCTCCTTTGCAATTCTTTGGAGTAATGCAGCAATAGGCCAAAACACTTTTCCTTCTAGTGGAAATGTTGGAATAGGGACTTCCGATCCAAGGGCTCCCTTGAATGTGATAGGAGAGCTTCGAAGTCAGGGAACTATCCGTCTTCAAAGCCCTGACGGAGATGATGGCGGAAATGTAGTTACGACTCTTCGTGCATCAAGCGCAAATTCCTACCTCAGGAACAGGAGATATTGGGATTGCTAAAAACCTTCAGGCCAGAAAACTCCATGTGTTGGGTGATGGAAGGTTCCAAAGATTAAGTGTGGGACTCAATTTTATTGATCTTTTTACCACGTCCACTTCTTCCCATCTTTTGGTGGATGATCCAGGTAAAGCACAAAAAAGTCTTTTTATCAGTGTTTTATCCACTAAATCTTCAGGCGATGACCGACATATTTACTTTAGTGCAGAAAAGTTAGAAGGAGTATTACTCACCCGCATGACTATTAGAGGGAATGGAAATGTGGGCATTGGTACTGAAACACCTTCTCTAAAAGAGGCATTCATTTATAAAAATGGTCATTTACCTGATGTGTCTTGTGAAAAAAAGTTCAGGAGAATGGGGTTAACCTCTTGAAAGTGAACATCAAGTTGTTGTGAAAAGTGGAGGTGCTGGCTTTGTAAGTTTAACTAGAAAAATAAAAATAATCTAAGATGAGAAAAGGGCTGTTGATTTTTATCTGCTTGCTTAAATTGAGTTTGGGATTGTCGCAGGACAACCAATTTCGTGGGCAAGTTGTGCCTCCTTCTCCGGAGGTCAGTGCTTTGGCGAGGTTTTCGGATGTGAAGGTATCCAAGTCGCATGGACTGCCTGGAATTTCGGTTCCCGTTTATTCGATATCACAGGATGACTTTGATCTCCCTATAGCATTGGTATACCATGGAGGCGGCATTAAGGTGGAAGAACTCGCAGGGTGGGTCGGACTAGGGTGGGCTCTTAATTCAGGAGGTACAATTAGCCGAACGTTAAAAGGAATACCCGATGAAAGCTCTGGAGCTAGGGCAGGTTACATAAACCATATGGTAGATCCAGCAAACCTTTCGGTGAATGACCTTGTGATTAATTATAATAAAGCCAACAATAGAGAGATAGATTTTGAGCAGGATATCTTCAATTACAACTTTGGAAATTATGCAGGAAAGTTTGTTTTGAATAAAGCCGGGCAGGCGGTGTTTTTAGAATCAAGTAATCTTAAAGTCAGTTTTTCTGTTTCCAGTGGCCATATTGCCAGTTGGACCGTAGTGGATCCTTTGGGAAATACATACTTATTCATTGAGAGAGAAAGAACAATAGTAGAGGCACTTGTACCATCCAGAAACTCAATTTCGTACCAAATCTATGATTCGTCATGGCATTTAAGCAAGATAACCACTTATAAGGGAAGTGAAATTTTCTTTGACTATACCAGCTATCAAAATGAATTCTATAGAAGATCCACGCAAAGTGCTTCGTATTTTGATCAAGGTATTCCGGGATCCGGAGCATGTGGAAACGATAGACTTACAAACGAATTTATACTGCAGACTACACTGGGGAAACAGATTTCCAAAATCAGGTTTGATCAGGGAGAGGTAAATTTTACTGGGACTTCTGATCGACAAGATTCCCCGTTGAAAAGACTGACCGGAATTTCTGTGAAAAACAAACAGAATAAAATCATAAAATCCTTTACTCTACAGCACGGTTATTATAACAGTACGCTTAGTAGCTCTTTTATAAATCTTCCTTCGCTTGTTGCTAATAGTACTCCCACCAAACGGTTAAGACTTGCGTCAATCACGGAGACAACAGTTGTCCCAAACCTGATCCATTCCTTTAGCTATGAAGGAAATGATCTGCCGCATTTATTTTCAAATTCTCAGGATCATTGGGGCTTCTATAACGGTATAACTAATCAAAGTCTGATTCCTCAGTATATGAGGTATAGAAGGGCTAATTCCAACAGACTTGCAAATCCTAACTTCGCTAAATACGGTGTCCTCAATAAAATAACATTCCCAACTGGGGGGAGTGTCACTTATGTAATGGAAGGTAATTCGGCTATGGTATCACTTAAAGATTATAATGATTATTTCGCTCCAGTGCACCAGGAATCCAATCAGCCAATGTATTCTGCAACTGTTAGCCATTCTGCTACTTCCTCTCAATTAACTGTCCAGCCAAAGATTTACGAATTTGATTCACTTAAGAGATTCACCTATACTATTTCTTTTCCTTCACAGCTGAATTGTGACAGTAATGATAGAGATTGTATTGGATCTATTGAGGTAAGTCTGTCTGCCATAGGAACGAATCATTATATGAATCTACTGAGCGGTCCAATCGTAAATGGGCAAATACATGGGGCCGTAAGCCTGAAAGCCGGGGTGACTTATAATTTAAGGCTTATGGGAAGATCTATTGACATTCAGGGAATGAGTGCCGCTGTAAGAGGATACCAAAATCCGCCCATTGTGAGCGAAACCGGTCAGATATCTGTGAATATTGGAGGGCTCAGGGTAAAGGAAATTCTTAAAAACCATTCCCCTAATATTGAAAAAATTGAATATAAATACGAAAATAGAGACAACAACAACAGTTCTGGTGTACTGGCAACGTTTCCGAAATATGATTTTTTTCATATAAACATGTCTCAAACTATTGGTCTGGGTGGTGAGGTTTATAATGATTACTGTTCCAAGTTTGAACTCCGGTCAGTGTCACAGTTGCCAGTTGGTACGAGCGGTTCTTTTTTTGGATATTCTAATGTGCGAGAGATCCAGACAGTTAACAACGAGACACATCGGGCAGACTTCGGATTTTATACTTCAAACGAATACTCAGATGTTATCAATTATTCTTTTCCTTTTGGGATAGTTAGGTCCAATGAGAATAGAAGGGGTGCTCCTAAGGATGAAATTTATTACACCCATCAGGGGACAGTTTATAAGAAAAGTAGGGAATCAATTTATCTCTATGGCCATACAGTAAAAAGCGAGTTTCCTAATTATTCAATGGGATGCCTAGGGCTTGGGCCAGAGGGATGTATTTTTGTTAAGTATCTGAAATATTTTAATGTCGGCTCTTGGAATTTTTTGTCTAAAGTAGAGGAAATAAATTATGACTACTCCGGAAGTCAGGAGTTTAGGGTGGTCAAGCAATATTTGTATAACCTTGATTATTTCCTCCCTGTTGAAGATTGGACTATTTATAATTCAGGAAAGGAAATAAGAAAGCAGTATTATTATTCTTTCAATATGCCTCAATCTGGCCTTACCAGTGGGGAAATACAGGCTATTGGAGACCTTAATTTAAAAAACAGAATTTCTAATCCGTTGCTGGTGAAGACCTTGAATTCAAGTCTTGTAATTGAGGAACAGAAATATATTTACAGCAGAATAAACGGCCTTGCACGCCTCCTTAGATTAGAAAGAAGAACGAATGATCCTGCCTTTTTCAAAGAACTGGAAATATTATCCTATGATACGAAAGGTAACTTGTCCTCGCAAGTGAGAAGGGGTAATCCCAAAGAAGCCTTTCTGTGGCTTTATGACCGTTCCTATCTGGCTGCTGTAGCTGTGAATGCTGATGTTGGACAAATAGCTTTTACCTCTTTTGAAACAAATGAGCAAGGTGGTTGGACTTATTCAGGCACCCCTGTTACAACAGGCAAGACAGGAAAGAATGGCTATAATCTAAGCTCCGGTTCGGTTACCAAGACCGGGATTACAGCCTCTTCCTCAACCCCATATAGAGTCGGCTTTTGGGCAAAAACAGTGTCAGGGACAGCTTCAGTGAATGTAGGCGGCCAAACCGAATCCCTTACAACAGTTTGGAAATGGGTGGAAAAAAGCATTATTGCCACCAGCCTGACCATATCAGGAAGCAACATTATTATTGATGAGCTCAGGCTTCATCCGGCGGATGCGATGATGACCTCATATACCTATGAACCATTGGTGGGGATGACCAGCAAGACTGATCCCCGTGGCTATACAGTTACCTATTATTACGATACTGTAAACCGTCTTCAGACAATCAAAGATGAGGACGGAAATATATTGGAGCATTACGAATACAATTATTCCACTGGTAACTGATTTTTAAGATGAGACACTATTTGTTTACTACCTTTTCCTTGTTTTTGGTTACCGTGTCGGTCTTGAATGGCCAGACGACAGAAAACTTTGTCAAGAATTACCGTGCCCGTACGCCTACTACGTCAACAACAACCGTTACTGCTGGAACTCCAAGTCAGTCTTATAAAAGTTTTACCTATCTGGACGGGTTGGGTCGCCCGAAACAGACGGTGCAAAAGCAGGCAACCATTAATGGGTTAGATTTGATAGCACCAATGGAATATGACGGTTTTGGTCGTCTGACGAAAGACTACCTCCTTTATGCAATAAATGGAGGGGTAAGTTCCGGGAATTTCCGAAGTGGAGCTGTCACAGAACAAAACAACTACTATCTATCTCTTTTTGGATCAAATCCTTACGGCTACTCAGAGAAGCAGTACGAAGCTTCGCCTCTGAACCGTGTGAATAAACAAGCAGCTCCGGGAAATTCTTGGAGAATGGGATCAACTAAAGAGGTGAAGTTTTCCAGAAGGCCGAGCACTTCTGACGACGGGGTGAGGTTATTTACTGTAAATTCGTCTGGTATGCCGATAAGTTCAACAACTTATCCAGTAAATTCTTTATGGGTTGAAATAACGGACGACGAAGACGATAAGCGTATAGTTCAATATACTGATAAGCTTGGACGTGTGATTATGAAAAAAGTGCAAAATACTGCATCAAAAGACGGGTTAGGCCATACGGGCTGGCTTTGTACCTACTATGTATATGATGATTTCGGACAATTAAGGGTCGTAATTCCTCCCAAAGCTGTAGAAGTGATTATTGCATCAAGTTGGAATAATTCGACAAGTACCGGCCCTGCCTTGGCTGGTGAACTTTATTTTCGTTACACCTACGATGGTAAGGGTAGATTAATAGAGAAACATGTACCTGGAAAAGGAATTGAATCAATGGTGTATGACAATCAAGACAGACTTGTGGGTTTTCAGGATTCAAACATGTTTCTAGCTAGTCCAAAAAAATGGCTTTATACTAAATATGATGGTTTAGATAGAGTTATAATGACAGGTATTACTACAGTTCCCTCAGGAACTACACGATTAACTATTCAAAACACCCTCAATGCATCTGGTGCCAATGATGCCTCTATAAATTCAAATACATCTACTCTTCAGACAGGTTCTTCACTTAGTTTTAATTTAACTGAAAATAATAATGACCTTTTATCCGATTCTGGAATATCCACCCTATCAGGGGAGGACTTTCCGGAAGTTGACACGCAATATTTTGAAGAAATGGTCGGTATAGCGACATCGGGAGTGGTAGGAGGATGGCCAACAGTCGAAGGTGACATTCTATCTATCATATATTATGACAGTTATCAGTTTTTGACTGGTTTTTCCTATGCGAATCCCGGAACCCCTTTCTTAGCCTCTGCGAGTAAGAGAACGCACGGTCTTCAAACAGGAAAGAAAATTAGGAATCTTGAAACTGGGGATTTTTATACTGCTGTTATATTTTATGATGATAAAGGGAGAACAATCCAAACTATTGCTCAACAGCAACTTGGGGGTACGCTTCGTTTCTCTACGGCCTATAATTTTGAAAACCAACCTACCCATACTCTAAGTGTCAGTAGTAGTTCATCAAATCACCCAATTTTGAAAACATATACCTACAATGTCGCAGGATTGCTATCGACCATCACCCACAAGATTGGAAGCCATTCTGCCAAAACAATCGTTCAAAACACTTACAATGATCTGGGGCAACTGACCACTAAGGCCTTTCCCCAACTTCCGAGCGGGAACCAGACCTACACCCATAACATCCGGGGCTGGCTTAAGACACTGGGAAGTGGACTAACAGAGGGCTACAAGCAGACCAACTATTACGAAACAGGAGGTACGGTTAACAACTGGAACGGGAATATTTCCCGAATCGACTGGAGTGGCAAGTCCGTAACCACGGAGACTCCGAAATTGAGAACCTATAATTACACCTATGACAAGTCTAATCGCCTCACTGCAGCAAATTACTCAGCAACAGGAGAGACCAATTGGTTTACAGTCAGCGGTATGACCTATGACGCCAATGGCAATATCACCGCTCTTACCAGAAGAAATCAACGTACTGCCAGTACCTATGATGTGGTAGATCAGCTTGCCTACACCTATCAAGCAAACAGCAACAAGCTGACTCAGGTGGCCGATGCCAATCTAACACTAACCTATACCTCCAAAGGCTTTATCGAGCGAAGCTCAACTGCCTATGCCTACGATGCCAATGGCAATCTGAAATCCAATCTGGATAAGCAGATCAGCAACATCAGCTATAACCACCTGAATCTTCCAACGGAGGTGTCATTCAACACCGGAGCGAAAATCCGATTTGCCTATGATGCAGAAGGAGTGAAGCTCACTCAGAAGGTATACAATACCAGTGGTGCTCTGACCAAGACTCAAGATTATGTAGGTGAGTTTGTGTACCAAAACGGAGCCTTGGACTACCTGATTCATGAGGAGGGAAGGGTTGTTTCTGAACCAAGCGGTCTCTTTTATGAATATTATATGAAAGACCACTTGGGCAATGTGCGTCAGGTGCTGAGAAACTCCACGGCCAATGCCCGTATCGCGACTATGGAGCAAGCCAATGCAGAGGAAGAGGAGAGTACCTTTACCCAGATCAAGCCTACACGGAAAAGAGAGCCTAGACATAATATCACACAGGGCGGAGAGGAAGTGGCCTGGCTCAATGCCAGCCGTGGCGAGATGGTTGGTCCTGGAACCTCACAGGAAGTCTTTGATGGGGATAGCGTGACTCTGTCGGTCCACGGGAAGTTTCTGGACAAAAGAAGGGCAAGAGTCAACGAGGCCAGTTTTGCGACAATAGGGGGAAAGGCGGCCCTAATGGATCAGCTGAATGAACTCGCACTAAATACCAGCCGGGCCGGAGGTGCAAACCCAATAGCAGTGCTGAATCTGGTGGACATCGTAGCCAAAGACCTACAGAAGAAGGAGACTCCTGAGGCCTATCTGATCTATGCGCTGTATGATGAGGACAGCAACCGATACGAAGTCGGCAAGAAAGTTCTGACACGTAACGCTGCCAACCAACACGAAGAGCTGGAAGAGAAGATTGCAATCAAGAAAAATGGCTATATTGAAACATTCGTGGTGAATGAGACGGGCCAGGATGTTTGGTTTGACAACTTCAAAATCTTAAGCCAAGGTTCGATCCTAGTGCAAGAGACCCACTACGATCCATGGGGCTTGGAATTAACCGGCATCGGCTACGAGTACGCCGGAGTGAAGAAGAATAAGTACCTCTACAACGGCAAGGAACTGATCGAGGACGCTGGGCTTCAGTACTACGACTACGGGGCGAGGATGTATGATCCGGTGATTGGGAGATGGGGAGTTGTTGACCCCAAAGCACATCTTTTACCTTCCTGGTCGCCATATGTGTTCAGTCTCAATAACCCTATATTATTTATTGATCCTGACGGTCAGTTTCCTTACACGTTCCATGTGAGAGCCTTTGCACCTACAGGAGCATTTAAGGGAACAGGCTTTCATGATGATGGTAGAGGATTTTCTACAAGTACTGGCGTAACGTCAAGGATAAAGCAAAACTTTACAGTTGATCCAACAGCCCGAACTTTTTCAGGAGGAACGCCAACGAGTGATCCTACATACTGGAATGGTTTTAATACCGGAACAGCTACAAATAAAGGAGGTATATCTACGCCTGAATTTGGAACCAATTCACTTGGCAGTGCTACCGCTTCTCTTTCTTCTAATTTTGAAGGTTCCAATCCTGCATTTATGGGTTTAGCTCCTAATATTGAAGTTAGTTCTGCTTTATCAATAACAGAGAATTTAGAGAAGGGGCAAGTAACTATTTCGTTCGATCTTTCCAGTAAGCAATTTCCGGCAACAGAAGGGTTTGTCCAGGATGCAGCGGGAAATAGTGTGTTTTTAGGAGGTGCAGCTGCTTTTGGGAGTGCAGGGAATTTGGTTAATGCTGATAAAAAGCAAGTTTCTACGATTGATTTAATAATTGGGATAAATGATAAAGGGGTATTCCAGAATGTAACAATGGGAGGAACGACTTATTCCCTTGATGAATTTAATAAGCTGGGAACATCCAAACCCGCAGGTCCATTCCCAAGAGAAGATAAAGACAAATAAGCTTATGTTGAGTTATATAATGTACGGGATTTACAATCTACTTTTCCAAATAGCTTCCATCGGCTTTTTGTTCTACGCCAATACATATCTGAATGGGTTCATTATTCCAGATCGCCTTAGATGGAAGAATGGGGAACTAAAAGAAGATCTAACAGGTTTGGCGTTCGCACAAGCGACAGTATTAATCATAGAGGCTGCTTTATTATTGCTTCTTATTTACTACGTAAACAAGTGGTATTTATCCAGTGTGGCAGGAGCAAGTGATCCGGTAAAGATTGCGCTATGGACGGCAGGTGTTTATGCAGTTATTACCGTGGGAATAATAGTTGTAACGACATACCTGAACTTTAAATAATTAAAAACCCGGCAAGTCCGGGTTTTTTCTTTATAGAGCGGCCACGTTCTTTTGAAAAAAGTCCTTGAACTTCTTTTTGGTCAGGAAAGTATCGATCATCTTGAAGACCATATTTTTTTCTTCGGGTTCGAGTTCAGCAATCAGTTTTACCTGTTCCATCAGGCTTTTATCCTCAATGGTCACTTCATCGGGGATGTTGCCGTCAAAGTTGACCAGCTCATCAATGGTCATCCCGAAATACCTGGCGATTTTGTTCACGGCATCCAAAGACAGATCCCTGTCGCCAGCCTCTACCCTTGAATAATTGGAGCGGTGCATATTGACCAGTTCGGCAATCTGCTGCTGGGTCAGTCCTTTTTCTTCCCGGATGCTCTTTATAGTCTTACCAATGTGCTTCATTGCTGTTCTTTTCTTGCAAAGTTATCAAAAACGCACTAATAAAGCCAGTATGATATAAATTGACACAATTAATGTTGTCTAAATGATACTTTATTGATACTTTTGCCCTGTATCAAAAAAACACACATAAATTTTTGACTATGGAGATACAGGAAATCAAACAGCGGCTCACCCTTGCAATGCTCCTGCAGCATTACGGGTTGAAAGCCGACAAGCAGAACCGTTTAAAGTGCCCGTTCCACAACGACAAAACCCCAAGCTTACAACTGTACTACAAAACCCAGACGGCCTATTGCTTCTCCACCAACTGCAGCACACACGGCAAAGCCATTGATGTGATTGATTTTATAATGTATATGGAAAAATGCAGCAAACACGAAGCAATCAAGAAAGCGGAAAGCATCATCAATCCGGGAGCAGTCACAACCCAAACCACAGCACTAAAGCAGACCAATGAAAAAGCAATGTTTTTGGAGCGGATGTTTACCTACTTCAAAAATGCGGTGCACAACTCCAAACCGGCCCGGGAATACATAGAGAGCCGAAACCTTGACCACAAGCAAATAGAAATCGGCTACAATGCCGGGCAGTTCCACCACGGGGCAAGGAAAGATGAAAGCCTGATAAACGACTGTCTGAAATATGGAATATTATTGGACTTGGGGCTGAAATCAAGGACAGGCGAAACCGCCTACAAACCTTTTGGCAAATGGTGCATTGTCTTTGCCCTGAGAAACCCAAGCCACGAAATCACAGGGCTATACTTTCGCAGTACATTGAGCGACAAAGAGCAACGGCATTTTTATCTGCGGGAGAGAAGCGGACTTTATCCAAACTATCCCAAAGCTGAAACCGAAAAACTGATATTGACCGAAAGCATCATTGATGCAGCTTCACTATTGCAACAGGAAGAAATTACCACCAAATATGAAATCCTATCACTCTACGGAACCAACGGACTAACAGAAGAACACCAAACAGCCATCCGCAAGCTGAAACACCTAACGGAAATCATTTTCTTTTTAAACGGAGACGAACCGGGAAACAAAGCAGTGGCCAAGTATGCCTCCTACTGGGTGTAGAAGAAAGTTGATTGGGACTAGGTGTAGATTGTCCACCCTGCAAACCGGCCTCTCGCTAAAAAGCTTTACTAAAGCTTTTTCTGACGCTCGACCCTACCTTTCTAACTAAACAAACTTGTAATTTGATTTCTAAGAAGATGGTGCTGTAAAGATTATTATTTAAGCATAGAAGATAAATTGTTAAACTACTTAAGATAAAATTTTTGATCCCCCTATGCCCCACAAATCCTTTTTCCTTTTTTGTTTTTTAGCTAGTCTTTGGGTCCCCGCTTACACCCAGACCTTACCTGCTGGACCGAAGGTGCACAGTATCGGAGGAGGCTTGCCCAAGGGAATTCCTACGAATGGTTTGGAGGGCTTGGCTACCAAAGCGGAGATTCCCTATTTGGAGGAGTTGCGACAGGTTCAAGGTTTGAAAAAGTCCTACGATTCCCTACGATCCGAAGTAAAGAAATTGAAGGAAGCTGCACAGGACAGCACGACTCAGGACTCGGTGGTGAATGTGTTGAAAGCAAAAGGACAGGAAGTTTTGAATCGGGAAGCAGAGGTGCTTCAAGGGATGCTGGAAGAGCAGGAGATCCCTGGAGAAGAGTTGAAGGCGGCTATGGATCGTACCCTGGAAGGGGTAGAAAGTTCCAAGGCCAAGCTTGCCCAAGTGTCCGATCTGGAGGGCTTGGATGGAATACTGGATCAGAGCGAAGAAAACCTCAAAGCCTTGGTGAATGAATGGCTGATGCCCAAGATTGAGCAGACGCTCAGCGGTGCGCTATCCGAAGGCTTGAGTCCGGCTGACGGTAAGATTCCTGATTTTTATGGTAAGGATGCACTAGATCAGCTGATGAAGGAGGGAGTAGATCCCCAAGAACTGATGGCACAGGCCAAGGAACAGGCTTTGGGAAAAGTCAGACATATTTCCAATGAGTATCTTCAGGAAGCTGAAGGGAAATTCAGCAAACTCAAACTGGATTCTTTGGGGAATGTGCAGGTTATCCTGGAATCTAAGAAAAGGAAATTCCAACTCATTGAACCTAATGAACTGAAAGGGGCAGGACTTCTTGAGCGATCCGGATTGCTGCTTTGGTATGATCCTCTGACTTCTTTTAAGGAAGGTTTTTTTGCTGAGGCTGGACTAAGTTATGGGTTTACCCATCAGTTTCAAGCATTCGGTGCTTGGACGGTAAAGCGAAGTTCGGATAATGCCTCCGGCCCGCAAATCGCGGGTCAGGGACCTAAATTGGGCCTGCGTTTTTCCAAGGGAAATTGGGGAGTGCAATCCAGCTTATCCCATAATCAGATTACCACCGAATATCCAGCCGGATACGAAAGCAGGAACTTTTCCGGCAAGGCTTGGTCTGGAGAACTGTCCCTCGTCCGGACTATCCCCATGGGAAAAGTGATTCGATCGGTTGTGATGGTTTCCTGGGATCCTTTGTACAGAGAGGATAGGAGTTTGTCCCGATCAGCGGTACAGCTGAAGATTGGGTTTGAGTTGGGGAGTATCAAAAGTCTTGTCAAAAGCACTTCAAGTCTTAAGAAGGAAGCAAGTTGGGAAGATTCTCTTACCAAACGGATTAGATGATACGAATGACTCTGCTTGGAATAGGAAGTTCGGCAAGTAGGTTTTTCGGTTCCTGGAGTGTAATTGGATTTAATCCTAAGGGCAAGCAAGAGTTGATCCTCCCTTGGGAGTAGTAGAATCAGGATTAGGACAAGGTGTGAAGAAATCATTCTGTGATTCCGATAATGATCTGAATTAGCCTTGGGCCTGCTTGAATGGTGGCATACTTCACAGCGATTAATTCAACTTCAGAGCTGCTAAGGAGAATCTATGCCCAGTGGGGAGGAATCTTACCTTAAGATTGAAAGGTATTTGTAGGGTTGTGGTAGGTTTACCAAACAAAAAAAAAGAGCTTTATCAGTTTGATCCAAGGGATTCGATTTAAATGCTACCTAAAGTTTGTCTGTAACAATTACCTAACTCAATCATGATTTTTTAGTAAAAAATGGATGACTTTTTGAAAAAAATGCATGAAGTAACTTCATGATCTAGTCACCTTCTATTTCCCACTCCCGAGTTTCATCAAGCTAATTTTGAGGATTAATTCTTCAATTTAAACCTATTAGCTATGGGAAATTTTACAATTTTGAAAAGGAGTAATCCGCTGACCATGAGGATTTTTAGCGGATTGTTTCTTTTGTTTTTGAGTCTTTCGGAACTCCATGCCAGACCTTCAGAGACTCCGACTTTCGAAGGGGATTGGGAACTGATCAAAGGCTCTGTCAAAGACGAAACCGGCGCTCCTCTACCTGGTGCGGCAGTTTTGGTAAAAGGGACTACCACAGGGACGATTACCGATCTAGATGGGAATTTTTCCATCGACGTGAGTACTGATGCTGTTTTGGTAATCTCTTATCTGGGATACACTCCCAAGGAAGTGCCGGTAGCCGGACAGTCCGTCTTAACTATCCAACTTGAGCCTGAGAGTTCCCAGCTCAATGAGATTGTGGTCGTGGGGTACGGAACCCAAAAACGTTCGGATGTAACTGGAGCAATTGGATCGGTAAAACGCGAAAGTTTTAATAAGGGGGTAATCACCAATCCGGTGGACCTGCTTCAGGGTAAAGTGGCCGGAGTTAATATCACTTCTACCAGTGGTGAACCCGGGGCAAATCAAAATGTGATCATTCGTGGTATCGGTAGCTTGAGATCAGGTACCCAACCCCTATATGTGTTGGATGGGTTTCTTTTGGATAACTCCGATACAGGAATTGCCTCCAATCCTCTCAATTTTTTGAATCCAAATGACATCGAAAGCATAGATGTACTAAAGGATGCCAGTGCAACTGCACTCTATGGATCGCGCGCATCCAATGGAGTAATTGTCATTACCACCAAAAAAGGAAAAGCAGGTTCTTCTCAAGTCAATCTCTCTGCTTCTACCGCCTGGTCTAAAATGTCCAAACAGATAGATGTCTTTGGAGCGGATGAATTTCGTCGTCAGGTTGTCGCTGCAGGCGGTGCTTTGGAAGACTTCGGAGGTGATACCCGTTGGCAGGATGAATTGACTCAGGTAGGCATGTCTCAAGACTACAGCTTGTCCATGAGTGGGGCCAATACGGAGCGTTTTTCCTATTTCGCCTCTGTTGGCTATCAGAGTCAGGAGGGGATTTTGAAAAACTCGGAGCTAAAGCGCTACTCGGGTAAGCTCAACATGAATCAAAAAGCCTTTGAGGGCAGACTTCTGATCGATTACAATTTGACGGCTTCATTTACCGAAAATCTTCGACCTGCAATCGGCTCGATTATCAGTGATATGCTTTACCTGAATCCGACTATCCCGGCATTTACTGATGGTGAGCCCACTCTCCTCAATACCAATGCCCTCAATCCACTTAAGAGAAATGAGCTCTACAGTGACGAAGCAGCAAATAATCGAATTCTGGGTACGATCTCTCCCTCATTTGAAATTATAGATGGACTGACCTACAAAGCCAACCTCGGGGTGGATTACTCTAATACCAGTCGATATGTCCAGTACCGCCCCTTTACTGAAGTAGTCAATGAGTCTAATGTCTCCGACGGCACATTGGATGAATTGATTTCAGCAAATACGAATAGTCTAATTGAAAATACGCTAACCTACAACTGGAACACGTATAAGCATAACCTTACCGCACTGGCAGGGCATTCTTACCAGACATTCCTGGATGAGTTTAGAGGTACATCTTCCAGAGGTTTTGCCGCCAACAATATCGAGCCTAGATACCAGGATCATAACAGTACCAGCGAGTTTCCTACCACGGTAAGTTCGTCTGCTGTAAAAAATGAACTTCAATCCTTCTTTGGGCGATTGAATTATGTTTTTGATGAAAAATACCTGTTCACCGCGACCTTCAGGGCTGATGGTTCTTCCAAGTTTGGGCAGAATAATCGATACGGCTATTTCCCTTCCTTTGCTTTGGGTTGGAATATCAGTAAGGAAGCTTTTATGGCCAATTCAGTGTTTAACAACCTGAAAGTCCGTACCAGCTGGGGTCAAACCGGGAATCAGGAAATTCCCTCCAAAATCACAAAGGCAAGTTACTCAGAGGACCGTTTAGCCAATGGGGCAGGAAGCTTAAATACCTATCCGATCGATACGGATGGTACCACCCTGGACAGCTATCCTTACGGGATTGTTTTCACCCGACTGGCAAATCCAAACTTACAGTGGGAGGTTTCTACCCAACTTGATTTTGGGCTTGATTTCGCTTTTCTCGACTATCGTCTCACGGGTACACTAGATTACTTCCGAAAGGTATCCTCTAATATTCTCTTGGAAGTAGTTCCTCCGGATCCGGTGCAACCGACCTCTACTTTTTGGAACAACATTGAGGATATGAAAATCTATAACAGTGGGATTGAGCTTGCCTTGAATTACAGCAGCAAACCTCAACGTGCCTTCTCTTATGAAATCGGAGGAAATATCACCTTTATCCAAAATGAGGTCAGGGATTCTCCCTATTCGGTCTTGACTACCGGAGCTGCTCAAGGGGCAGGGCAAACTGGCGCTACCATCAACGGATATATCAATAATCAACCGATTGGGGCTTTTTATATGCTTCAGTTTGATGGCATAGGAGAGGATGGTTTGAATCGTTTTGTGGACATCAATGGTGATGGTCAAATCCTTGACAACGACCGAAGTGTGGTAGGTAGTGCTATTCCAAAGTTGATCTATGGAATCAATTCCAATTTCAGGTTCAAAGGCTTTGACCTGGGGCTGAACTTCAATGGGATCTCTGGTAATAAAATTTACAACCACACCACCATGTCCCTCTTTACCAAAGGGCAGCTTTCTAGATCTAACAATACCACCGACTTTGCGGTGCAGTATCCGGAGGAATCATTCAATAACTCCAATACCGTTTCCACCCGGTTCTTGGAGAACGGATCATTCTTCCGTTTGAACAATGCCACCTTGGGATATAATCTGAACCCAACCAAAGTTGGAATGGAAAATACATTCCAAAACATCCGACTTTCCCTTACCGGGCAGAATTTATTCGTAATCACTGATTATTCAGGATTCGACCCAGAGGTCAATACCGGTGCTACTGCCGGAGGAATCCAAACCTTCGGAATTGACCGATTTACTTATCCAAGAGCGAGAACGTTTATGGTCAATCTCAATATCACTTTCTAAGCTCTCCGGAATCCAAAAAACAAAATCTTTAAACTATTCACAGAAATGAAAATTGGAAAATATATCAAAATAGCCCCCTTGGCGGTCTTTTTACTCGGTTTTCTGAGTTGTACTGATCTCAATGAGGAGATCCTGGATGAGTCACTCACAGGAACTGGTGAGGCTGAAATAGTAAGCGGTTCCATCGCTCCGGTATATGGTATGTTGCGACAGGTATGGCTGCACACGGCAAATTTCGGACTTCAGGAAGTAGCCTCTGACGAGGGTATTTTGCCTTACCGTGGAGGTACAGACTGGTTTGATGGTGGAAAGTTTATAGCTGTTCATCAGCACCTGATGACGCCCGGCAATAGTTTGGTGGGAGATACTTGGACTTTCATCACACTGGCTCTGTCAAGAGCCGTGGCTGCTGAGGAGCAGCTTAGCCTTGAATTAGAAAACGGAAATAATGCGGCTCAAAACCCACTGTATGAAATGGTGGCTATCAAGGCCTATTTGAATATGCTGGCACTCGATAATTGGGGTTTGGTCTTCCGCAAAGACCGCTCTGATCAACAGTCTGAGATTTTAAGAGGTCAGGAGGCCGTGGATTATTTGGAGTCAGAGCTTTTGTCGGTGGTCAATACGATCAGCAGTACCAATGGACCGGGAAGAATGAATAAGCATGCGGTAGAAGCGCTTTTGGCGAGATTGTATCTCAATGCTGCCGTTTATAGAGATCCGTATGGTACGCCAAATTTCCGTCCTGAGGATATGGATAAAGTAATCCAATATACCAATAGTGTCATTAATGGACCTTTTTCCCTGTCAGCGGAATACTTTGACCTGTTCAATGATAATAACAATACTAATCCAGAAATTATCTTTTCCCTAGATCAGCGTGGAGTCCTACAAACGGAGCATAGTCGTTGGCAATATTGGTCTATTTCCGGTGATCAGGTTCCTAGACCTGAGTTTCCAAATACCAGAGGCACAGATGCCGTGGCAGCCACTCCAGATTTTGTACAAACCTGGTACGATGCCTATGGTGAGGTGGATCCAGCGGATGCTGATGCAAGATTTTTTCAGGAAAATACGGTGATCCCTGAGGAACTCAGAGATCTGAGTGGAGTAAATCCGACTAACGATGAAGATCACTTCTACTGTGTGGATGCTGAGGATTTTGAAATGGACAGAGGAATTATCCGTGGAGTAATATGGGGGCCTAGGAAGGATGGAACTGGAGCAATCATCCGTTGTGATGATGGTAAAGTCAGAATCTATCCGGTGATCAACCGCCGAAGTAGCGGAGCCGATATCCGATATGTGGATCATACTTTCCAAGTAGATTTCACCAATGAGGGAAGTTTGCATAATACAGGTCATCGATTTTCTAAATATCAGTTTAGCCGCACGGCGCCAGATTGCTGCTCCCGAAGTAGTGTAGATATTGTATTGATTCGTCTAGGGGAGCTTTACCTCATGCGCGCAGAAGCAAAACTTCGAAGAGGTGACGTCGCGGGTGCTTTGGCGGATGTGAATACTTTGAGAACCTCGCGGACAGCCCGACCTGCTCAGACTCCAGCTCCTTTGACTGCCATCGATCTGGATATTCTATTTAGAGAATCCGGATTTGAGTTGTATTGGGAAGGATTGAGACGCACCTATCAAATCCGATTTGGAAAATATGAGGATTCCTGGACTGAAAAAACAGACCGGGATGTGAACAAGAGGCTCTTCCCCATCCCTCAGCGAGCCATTGATGGAGCATCAAACCTTCCCGGATTTTTGGTGCAAAACCCTGGCTATTAATCTGAAATTTGGAACCGCCGACCGAATGAAAATATAGGCTAGTCAATATTTTTTCTAACAAAACTCTCATAGGGTAACAAGGAAATGCCGATCAGCTTCTGATCGGTTTTTTTCTTTCTACCTACTGGATGAACAATCGCGAAAACTCGGTGGCTTAAAGCAATGACATCAATCCCTGGAAATAGAAAAAATGGGATTGGTTCGTTCAAATCCTCCATTTTCGAAACGCACCTGATAGGTGGAGGGAGAAAAAGCGGAAGGCAAATAATAATCAGTGGATATTACCTGGGCCCCGGATGACTTGGCTTTTTCAAATTGGGAATAGTCATTGGTCCGGGCTTGGCTGGTGTCTGAATCTGCCCTCGTGCGAACGATATATCCTTTTTTGACTAGTTCTTGGATATAGGATTCTTGGGAGACCGGATTATTGATGATCCGAAAGCCAGCCTCAGGATTGCCTTCCTTGAGGTTTACAAATAGTGCGGAATTTTTCAGGCCTGGTTTTAGGCTTAGGTATCGTTTGATTTTCTCTTCATTTTCATCAAGGACAAATAAGAATTTACCTCTTGCTATCTCCAAATCAGGCCAATTTCCTGCAAGAACTGCTTCTTCTAGGGAGGCATACTCACTGCGTACATCATCCGGAGTGATGAGTTTTTCCCTGCCCAGATAGGTTTGAATTTCCCAATCTATACTGTCCAATGCAGCGGCGGAGAAGGGCAATGGGCTAATGGTGCTTGGGACTTGTCCATCCTTGGCATTGATCACTATGAAAACCGGATGATGGTCCGGGTTGGCATCACTCCAAGATTTCAGTTCCTTTAAGGCATTTCTGAATAGAAAATGATGGCTCAAAAAATCGATATCCTGAACATGGAATAGCTTCAGTCCCGGTTGGAGGAGTTCCTGATTTGGGTCAAAATCAATTGTTTCTCCAATCACCGCCAGTCCTTTGGGACTTGTATATCTGCCTCCTAAGGGATCATGGAAAACATCGAGTTCAAGATTCCTCAGCCCAAGGTCTAATTGTTCAGATAGAGGAATATGGCTATAGGCAAGACTCTGTGAGGCTGATGGGTTGAATTGTGAAAGGTACTCGAGAATGGCCTTTGGCATGTCGCTTTTATAGCTGTTGTGACTGCCAATAACCTGGGTTTGATTGAGTTTTTGTCCGTAGGAAATTGAGATACTGAATAGGATCAAGGGTAGGAGTGGTGCAAATAGTTTCATGAGCGAGGAATTTGATTTTTGCTTCAAGATCAGCATGAATCCACCTTTGGGTCTTCAAGTAAAGTTCAAGTTTATGTTATCGTTTTGGAAATAGGCTTTGGTATTACGATTTGGTTAATTCGGCTCGCTTTGCGGTTTTTCTCCAACCTTTCTTAAACTTGATTTCTAATTTTGGCCTATGAAAAAAACCTTGATTTTTGCCTTTAGCCAAGCCCTACTCATAATCCAAGCTCTTTTTGCGCAGCAGCCTTTTAAGCTCCATTCTCACAATGATTACGAACAGACCGTTCCATTTTGGACGGCATTCAGTGCAGGATGTACCTCAATCGAGGTGGATTTATTCTTGCAGGAAGGGCAGCTTTTGGTAGCTCATGAGCGGGAGTCTATCCGCGCAAATCGCACACTTCAGTCACTCTATCTTGATCCAATCCAAAAGGGAATAGAATCAGGATTGATCGATTCGATTGGGTTTCATTTGATGTTGGACTTGAAAACTGATGGTGTTTCTACTCTTGCCAAGGTGGTGGAGGTGACTTCATCCTATCAGGAAATGATGTACTCTGCTCAGAATCCGATGGGCCTGAAATTGGTCATTTCAGGAAGTAGACCAGCTGTGAAAAATTATGATTCCTACCCGGATTGGATATTTTTTGATTACCAAAGTCAGGTGCTCACCTCAGATTTGCCTTGGGAAAAGATAGCAATGGTGAGTTTAAGCTTTAGAGGTTTTTCTGTTTGGAACGGAAAGGGAAGAATCGTGGAGTCCGAAAAAGCAAAATTGGAGGAGTTTATCGCAAAGGTTCACAGTTTTCAGAAGCCAGTGCGATTTTGGGCCTCTCCAGACGGCAAATCTGCCTGGAAAGCTTTCTCCTCCATGGGCATAGATTACATCAATACGGATCTTCCTTTTCAGGCATCCTCTTATCTGGCTAATCTTGATCAGAATACCTTTAGTCCTACTGAAACCCACACGGTTTATCAGCCTAGCTATGCATTGGATGGGGATAGAATACCAGTGAAGCAGGTGATTCTTATGATCGGTGACGGAAATGGCTTGGCTCAGATTTCATCAGGGCTAATCGGAAATGGAGGACATCTTAACTTGACGCAGATTAAAAACATGGGATTGGTTAAGACTCAGGCGGCTGATGATTTCACTACCGATTCTGCTGCCGGTGCTACTGCTTTTGCTACGGGGAAGAAAACAAATAATAGGCATATAGGAGTGGGGCCTGATGGAAGTCCACTTACTACGATCACTGAAATCCTAGCTCAGAAAGGGTTTTCAACGGGGGTTATTACCACTGACCAATTGACAGGTGCCACTTCGGCGGCTTTCTATGCGCATCATACCGAACGGGACGATTCAGATAGGTTGGCTTCCTGGTTGCCCAAAAGTTCTTTGGATCTTTTTGTCGGTGGTGGGAAACGGGATTTTCTGCGCTTTGGGATAGATCGGCTCGCTCATTTGGATAGCGCAGGATTTGAATTAGTGGATAATCTCGAAAGCCTTGCTAATCAATCTGAAAAGCGCGTTGGTTTTTTTGCAGCGGAGGCTTCGCTACCTGCTAAAGAAAAAGGAAGAGGAGATTTTTTGCCTAAAGCTTCAATGGCAGGGGTTGATTTTCTATCTGCTAAGGGAAGGCCCTTTTTTTTAATGATTGAATCAGGCATGATTGATTCAGGAGGGCACGGGAATAGTACTTCAATGATCGTGACTGAAATGCTGGATTTTGATCTGGCTATAGGGGAAGTGATGAAGTGGGTGGATGTGCATCCCGGATCTTTATTAATTGTTACCGCAGACCATGAAACAGGAGGGGTTTCTATTCCTCAGGGAGATTTGGTCAAGAGAGAAGTTGAGCTAAGCTTTCATAGTGATGACCATACCGGAATTCTAGTTCCGATTTTTGCCTACGGTGCCCAATCCGGAGAATTCAGGGGTGTTATGGATAACACTGAGGTTTTTGATAAAATCATGAAGGTGGTCGAGTTTCCTTCTGAACAAAATGACTGAGAAGTGAAAATATAACAAGGGTTTTATCTATTGGTGGTCAAAGAAGATTGAAAATTGATTTGATCATGTATTCTTATCTATAGAGATGAAAGAAAAATGACTTGGACTAGTCCGGGAAAGAGGGCCGAATTCCGGTTCAACGAAAAGAGGATTACTAGCGATTTAAAAAAGGAAACGGCCTCAGGGTATGAATTTTTTAGGATTTATACCAAAAATGTCAATGCTTGTACCATAGATTGTGTGGTTGGAAATACAGCCAGGTGCTTAAAGGGACTTTGTACAAACTGAGGCGTTTGAATACAAGTATCTGATTTTTGGTCGGGTCAAATATCAATTTAGGGATCAAGCCATAGACTTGAACGAGGGAGATTCTATGCTTTTTGATGGTCGGATAGAAAATAATCCCATGAACCTAGAAGATTGACCAGCCAAAATGTTGGTGGTTTACTTTTTTGAGGTAGGATAGGGCCTCTCTAAAATGTTATGGAAATGTAAAGTTTTTGAACTTGGGTTTTTTGACCAAGATTCCTGTGTTACCTTGAAATATGAATGAGTTTTTTTCATTTCTGATGGTATTTGGGGTATTTCTCTTAGCGATTGCCGCTTTTGCAAAGGAGGAAAAACGAAATGAAAAATCACCTTACCGATTTGTGGTTCGCTATTTCGGTTTCATCAAAAATGTGAATCTGGCGTACCTGTTTTTGATTCTTCTTTCCACGATTTTTGCACTAGTACTACTCAGTGTTTTTCCCAAACTTTAATCTGGCTGTTTACTGATTTTTTGGGTTTCATTGTGGATATCCAAAGGTCCAAGTATCAAAATATCCAGGTCAATTCAATTTTCTATGAGGTCTTTATCTTGATAGACTAATGTATTGAACTAGCTCGAAGCTACAGATACAATAGAGTAAGTTGATTGCAGGTAAAAAATTTGGTTTTCGCTAGGTTTGAATGAACTTGAGAATTCAAATTACAGAAATATCACTTGACATAATAATAGCCTGTAAGATAGTTTAGGATTTGCAGTCTTCTTAACCCATTTCTTAAGTCCGCGGGCATTTACTTTTTGTATTGAAATCTTAATTCTGCGTCAATGCTGGCTTCCCTTTTGATTCCCTGACCCAAGGTATTTTTGTATTCAAGCAACCTATTTTAGGGATCGGAACCCAAAATTGAGGTTACTAAACCCGAACGTCCTGGCAATTCCCATTTTTAGGTGACGATATTTTTTTCAACTCCTGTAACAAAACGAGGCTTTCTTTTTCTAAGAAGAAAAACAAACTCTTCTGAATATGAAAAAGACAATTTTATTAAGTGCTGTCCTAATGTTGGTGCAAGCCTACCTTTTTGCCCAATCTTCCATTTCGGTAAAAATCTCCGGTAGTGGAAATCCTGTTCTTTTCCTTCCCGGTTTTGCCACACCCGGTGAAGTATGGAATGCCACTGTGACTAATTTGCCAAATCATCAGTCTCATCTGGTAACCTATGCGGGATTCGGTGGAGTCACTCCGATGGAGATGCCTTGGTATGATCAATTGAAAAATGACCTGCTTGGATATATTGAATCCAATGACCTAAAAAATCTGACCATAGTGGGACATAGCATGGGGGGGAATCTCGCCTTGGAATTGGGGGCAGGACTCCCTAATCACGTGTCAAAAATTCTTGTTGTTGATGCGCTTGCCTGTATGCGGGAAGTCATGATGCCCGGGGTTCCTGCTGAAGCCCTGAGTTATCAAAGTCCCTATACCGATCAATTGCTCGCTATGGATAATGCAGCGCTAAATGCCTATTTGGATCAAATGACGCAATCTATGATTTCAAAATCAGCTGATCAGGCCTTAGTCAAAAACTGGATGGCGGCAGCTGACCGGAAAACTTTTGTGTATGGATATGTCGATCTGCTTAAATTGGACAACCGGCCGCTACTCGCTTCCATCAAAGTCCCCGTGCTTTTGATGGTAGCCGGTCAGCCTTTTGGTCCGAGTGCCTTGGATACCATGAAAAAGCAGTACGAACTTCTTCCCAATAAATCCTTCGCTTTTGCAGCTGAAAGCAAGCACTACCTGATGTTGGATCAGCCTGAGTGGTTTTATGGACAACTGAAGGACTTTATTTCCAAGTGAATCCATCTGCTCAAATAAGGTTTGAACAGCTCTATCAGGCTCACTATCGGATGGTGATGCAACTCTGTCTGGGTTTCCTCAAAGGAGATCATGATCAGGCCAAGGATCTCACCCAAGAGGTTTTTATCCAAATATGGAATCATCTGGACAGATTCAGACAGGATGCTTCTCCTAAAACTTGGATTTACCGCATCACGGTCAATTCTTGTCTGAACTATTTAAAAAAACAGAAAAGCCAAGAAGATCGAATGAGTGAAATCCTCAGAAACCAAGAAACCACTGAGGAAATCCAATTCAGCGAAACAGACCCAAGTAAACTTCTATTTGAAGCCATGGCCAAACTTACAGAGATCGACCGACTGGTCACAGGGTTATTGCTCGAGGACGTTCCCCAAGATGAAATCGCCTCAATCTTGGGAATTAGTGAGGGTAACCTCCGAGTCAAAATCCATCGAATCAAACTCAGACTCAAAAAACTGATTACTTATGAATGAATTGGGAAATAAGTTGAAATCTGGTTGGAAAAGCACTGCTTCTACAATCCCAACTCCTCAGCCTGTCCTAGATCTGATCGAGGAGGCCAAAAATTTGAATCGGCAGAGCATCAAATTCCAACGAAATACTTTACTCATATTGAGTTCGACCTTTCTGATAATGTGCTATTTTCTGCTTATTCAGTTCGGCTTTCGGGAAAGGCTAAGCCATGTTGGAGTGGGGTTGATGTTGGGATTTTTTTTGGTCAGGATTCTGCTCGAGGCATATAGCTTGAGTCAATCCAAGAAAAAAGAATCTATCCAATCTGTCTTGGAAAATCTGGAATGGGAAAAAAGATACCTGCAACTCCGATTGTGGATCCACGGATTCTTTACCTATCTGACCCTAGGTGGCTACACCTTAGGATTTATGCTGCTGTTGCCAGAATTTTCTGACCACATCTCTGCATTTTGGATGGCGGCAATGGTCTGTTCATATTTTATTCCGGGCATCATTTTGACCTTGCTTATCCGAAAAAACGTCCTCAAAGAAATTCGTGAACTGAGACAAGTAGTGGATATCAGGAAGAAAATTCTGGAATAACTAGTCGGTAGGATGCTGAATTAATTCATTGCTTGTTAGTTCGCTGATCGACTAAAATGGAATAGTGATGCTCGACATCAAATATGTGGAGTACAAGCCAGTCAATGAAGGACAAATCCAAAATAGCGATCAAAAACGAATAGGGCCATTTGGTTTACTCAGGGTAGACTCTTTGACTTTAAGGGGCTGGGACTCAGTTCTGACTAATGAGGGGAGGATCTTTCAAAAACACGATCCGCTATCTGAGGCCAAATGGCAATATTCAGGATACCTATTCATTTACCTGTTATATCTTATACTCGTCTCCTGATGACGTTTTGGTCTCAGACTTTCTGGGGCAATTGGTCAAGCTGAACTGAAGTTTTTAATCCAAAAGACAGGGGAATTCAACGGTTTACAACTAGGGCTTAATCCATTGGTAGTTTACTTTTCCAATAAAAGATTGAGGTAATTGCCAAAATCCAGTTTAAAATTTTTTATTTAAAACGCCTCCCCAAAAGTCAGGTAAAACCGCAAATCCTCTCCCGGAGAATGCGCAAAATCCAGGCGGAGGTTGAGCTTTTCCCGCTTGCTTAGCTGAAATCTACCTCCCAATCCATAAGTTACCTTTGTGTTTTTTGCCCGAAAAGGACGGTCATTGGAATAGGTATTGCCCATTCCTGCAAACCCCACTGCACCCAATCTGGACAAAATTTTCCAACGGTATTCTCCTTGAAGAATGGCCATATTATTGTCACGAAACTTTCCTTCAAATAAGCCCCTCATCAGGCGGTTTCCTCCCATTTGGGAAAGCGAGAAAAATGGTGGTTCTCCAACCTGAATTTCAGAATAGGCTTGCCAGACAACTAGGTGTTTTTCGTTCAGAGGTGTGACTTTTCTCAAATCCACTGCCCACCTCCAATACCGAAAATCACTTCCCAATTCTCTTCCGAAATATTGGATACTGCTTTCTGCATAGGTTCCGATTGTAGGATACAGCTGACTGTCTCGATTGTCAAAGTAAACCATAGGCCCAAATCCACTGACCCTTCCTCCCTGGTCTCCGACGAATTTTCCTGACTCCAACAACCCCATAGGCTCGGTTTTTTTGATCATAAAGTCATTGTAGTGATACCGTAATCCCGCATAGAAATTCCCCGAAACCTGTCTCAGGTAATCAAAACGCAGTCTGGGTAACGTGGCCTCAAAAGATTCTTGATCCGATTCCCTGACTCCATTGCCTAAACCATAGAAGAAATAAACATAATCGTACCAGCCTATTTCACCCGAAAATCTGTTCTTGTTTTCGTTAGTAAAAATCCTCCAACTACTGTAAGATAGGACCTGATCGAAAAGCGTATAGGCAAATCCCAATGCTAATTGGCTTTCATAGGTTTTTGAATATGGCTCACCTACTTTGAAGTTGCTTATTGCGCCTGCCCCAAAGGCCCAATTGGTCTCCGGGGTGAAATAAAGCACAGGAAGTACGGCAAATGTGGGCTTTTTGGAGAGACTGTCTGTTTGGGCAAGGGAAGATTGGATTGAAAGAAAAACGAAGAAGGTCCCGATAAAAAAATCTGACAGTCTCATAGGTTATGGATTTTGCAGGTGAAATTACGGTCCTGAGATTCGAAGAAATAGTAGACCTCGTCGATTTACCTTGACACGTCCTACGTTTAGGTCTCAATTACGATTAGAAAGAGGCTTTTGGATGCGGAGCCTTAGATGAAGTTGAATTTTAGTGATTAGGTTGGTGAATGCCTGATTTTTTGGGAAATATCATGAATCCGGGATTTCATGAAGCAGTAATCTCGATTAATTTCAATCCAAATTCATATTAATTTCGAGGTCAGAAAACAGCCATTTTTGGTTCTGGAGATCGCGTTTTTCATCTGACTGGGCTTATAGCTAATCTGACAGACGACTTGATTTTACTATCAAATGGTAATTCAGAATTGAGCAAGGAGCAGCTTGCCAAACTTCAAAGCAAAGGAATTGCAGTTTTGGATCAGCCGGTAGCGGAATTTATTCATCACGGGGGGAAAATCAACGCAATCCGTTTTACGGATGAATTCTTGATGAAATTGGATGTCCTATATGCGGTAATTCCGTTTGTACAGCATTGCTCCATTCCCGAAAAGATGGGCTGTGAGCTCAACGAATGGGGTTTTATCAAAGTAGATCAAACCTATAAGACTTCTTTGGATGGAGTTTTTGCATGTGGCGATGCCACCTCGGGCATGAGATCCGTGGCCAATGCTGTTTCCGCAGGTAATATCACCGGAGCTATGATAAACAAAATTTTGGTGGATGAAGAGTTTTGAGTTCCTGTTTTATTAATTAGTAGCCAAATAGATTTAGAGTACCGAGGAAATGACATTCCAAGATTATACAGGAAAGAGTGCCGAATTTTGGTTCAACGAAAAGAGTATTACTGGCGATGTGAAAATGAGACGGCCTTAGGGTATGAATATTTTAGGATTTTTACCAAAAAGGGCAATCCTTGTACCATTGATATTGTATTGTTGGAAATACAGCCAGGGGCTGAAAGGGACTTTGTTCAGACTGAGGCGTTTGAATACAAGTATCTGATTTCTGGCCGGGTCAAATATCAATTTAGGGATCAAGCCATAGTCTTGAACGCGGGAGATTCTATACTTTTTGATGGTTGGACAGAACATAATCCCATTAACCCAGGAGAATTACCTGCCAAGATGTTAGTGGTTTACTTTCTTGAGGTAGGATAGGGCCTTTCTTAAATGTTATGGAATTGTAAAGTTTTTAAGCTTGGGTTTTTTGACCTGGATTCCCGTATTACCTTGGAAAATGAATGAGTTTTTTTCATTTCTAATGGTATTTGGGGTATTTCTCTTAGCGATTGCCGCTTTTGCAAAGGAAGAAATACAAAATGAAAAATCACCTTACCGATTTGGGGTTCGCTATTTCGGTTTCATCAAAAATGTGAATCTAGCATACCTATTTTTGATTCTCCTTTCCACGATTTTTGCCTTAGCACTGATAAGTGTTTTCCCCAAACTTTAATTGGGCTTTTTCTTGATTACCTGGTTTTCATTTTGGACAACCAAAGGCTCAAAATTCAAAATATTCAGATTAAAGTTTTAAAATCTCTCCATACAGCGATCAGGTTAACTGATGATTTTTTGATCAGCTAATTAGAAATAATCTAAATAAACCTTGGACCGGATAGAGTCTATGCCCTATATTTACCACTGTTTAAAATCAGTCTAAATAAAAACATAGCATTGTCTACTGATTCAGCCAATTTCTATTGGGTCTTCTCACGAAATAGAAATGTTGATTTTCAGCTTTGCTATCCATAACTCACCTAATCAAAATGAACAGTAAGTTTACCATCCTCCTTTCATTCTTAATTTTCTGCAGTGTCAGAGTAGGTTATTCCCAAACAGGGACGATTTCAGGAAAGGTTACAGATAATCAGGGCCGAGGGATTGAATTTGTCAATGTCAGCATTAAGGGAGCTAATCAAGGTGCTATTACTGATCGCGATGGGCGATTTACGATCAATACGGCTCAAACAGGAAGTCTTACACTCATTGCCTCCTACATTGGTTATGCTACTCAATCAAGGGAAGTTTCTGTTTCGCCTGGGCAAGTTCTGGAAATCAACTTTGAACTTTCAGATGATTTACTCGGTCTTCAGACGGTAGAAATCACCGGGAGAAGAGAGGTGGGTTATGACAACAGGGAAACTTTTTCTGCCACCAAAACCGCATCAATGATTAAAGATGTGCCCACTTCAATCAATTTTGTCACTAAAGAATTAATGTTGGATCAGGTGGCTTTTACGGTTAATGATGTAGTAAAAAATGTGGCGGGGGTCAATCAATATAGCTTTTACAATGACATCACGATCAGGGGATTCAGGATTCAGGGGCAAACTAACTCTGGTACACTCCTTAATGGAATGCGTACGTTTACCAGCTTTTGGAAACCCCAGCTAATCCCTCATATTGAGCGTGTCGAAGTAATCAAAGGGCCGGCATCTGCACTCTTTGGTAATGCTTCCCCGGGAGGTTCAATTAATAGAGTTACTAAAAAACCATTGGAAGAATCCAGAAAGTCCATTTCAACTTCTGTTGGAAGTTTTAATACCATTAGAACCTTGGCAGATTTTACGGGAACCATGACAGAAGACAAAAAGCTTCTATATCGTCTCAATTTGGGCTTCGAAAATTCTGATGGATTCAGAGATCTACAGTTTAGCCGAAATTTGGTAATAGCGCCTTCTTTTGCATTCCTTCCTACAGAAAATACCAGCTTGAACTTTGATATCGTCTATCAGGACTCGAAAGGTAGATTGGATAGGGGGCAGGCAGCCTTTGGAAATCGAGATTTGTTTACCACTCCCATCACTACCTCATTAAGCGCTGTTAATGATTACCTTAATGAAACCACGATTAATACTACCGTGTCTCTTAGACATCAATTTTCAGATCGGGTAAGTTTCAACAGTACTTATCAACTTTCAAGCTATACGGAAGATTTGTTGGAACATCGTACTTCCAATCAATTTGCAGCATTGGGAGACGGTTCTTTCGATGCTACCAAAGTGGCTATGCGGGTCTTTTATAGGAAACGGGATTGGAATAACAATGCTTTCAACAATTACCTTAATGCAGATTATTACATAGGTAAAATCAAAAATACCATGCTACTTGGCTATGATTATTTTAGACAAGAACAACTTCCTGGAGGGTCTCAATTAGAGGCCAGAACCTATCTCCTTAGAAATGGTGGAACCGCTAACTCATTTAACCCGAATAATGCGGCAAATTATATCCTTGATTCTAATGGCAATCCTGCAACTAATGTAGCCCATTTTGATCTGACTTCCCCAATAGCTAACGGACTTCAGGACATGAGCAAATACATCTATAATCGGGTGACTTACAATCAATACCTTCAAGAATCGCATGGTGTTTACGTCCAAAATCAATCAGAAATTGGAGACTTCAAATTGCTTCTTGGACTTCGTCAAGAATATTTCAAAGATTACTTGGATTACAATAGTCCAAGTGAACAACGAATAGAACAGAAAGCATTGCTTCCAAGAGTGGGGCTGGTTTATACCCTTAATCCATCTATTAATTTTTATGGTACTTGGGTTCAAGGATATCAGCCACAGGATGGTGCATCAGTGATAAATCCAGATGCAGGAGGCCCATTTGACCCATTGACTAGCGAAATGATTGAGCTTGGTGCAAAAACGGAATGGTTTCAAAAAAGACTTAGTGCTACACTTTCATTTTATCAAATTTTAGAACAGGGTGGCTTATACAATGCTAATGATCCTAACAACCCAGAAAGATTAGTTCAATTAGGGGAGGAAGAATCTAAAGGAATTGAGTTTAACCTAACTGGAAATATCCTTCCAAATTGGTCTGTTGTGGCTGGATATGCCTTCAATGATGCAAAAATCACTCAGGCAGATGATGAGTCAATAATCGGAAGACAAAAGCCAAATGCACCTAAGAATACTGCAAACGTTTGGTCTAAGTATATTTTTGAGCAAGGTTCATTTAAGGGATTGGGAATAGGTTTTGGCTACAATTATGTTTCGGATAGATTTGGATCTATCGTAACCGCTGCGCAACCTGACATTTTCCAAGCCTATGGAATTATTGATGCTGCCTTATACTACAAGTTGGATAAAGTGCAATTCCAGGTTAATGTTAACAACTTGACGAATCAGATCCATTGGGTCGGAGGGTATGATGTACTCAGAGCGTTTCCTGGCGCTCCTAGAAATATCATGACTACGGTTTCTTATACGTTCTAATTCAACAATATAAGAGGTGAAGATTTCTAAACGAATATTATTTCAGATACATAGTTGGATCGGGATTAAGTTAGGCATACTATTTTTTATAGTTTGCCTTTCTGGGACCTTAGCCACACTCAGTAATGAAATGGATTGGCTTTTTTATCCTGGATTAAGAGCCGCTTCCGATGGTGATCGAGTTTCATACAATGAATTAGCCTCAGCGGTACAACAGGCTTATCCTAAAGGTGAACTTACTTATTGGGTTATGGGAGATGAGCCTTACCTTAATGACATCGTATATGTAGAAGATGCAGGTCAGCGATATTATGTATTTGTAGATCCTGTTTTGGGAAAAGTAACTGGAAGTACTACAGTTACTTTTCAGCGATTTTTCCGAGATTTTCACTATTATTTATTTATGCCATTTAATCAGGTTGGTTATTTTGTGGTTTTAATTTTTGCATTCTTTTTATTGGCCTCTATGTTAACACCACTTTTCTTTTACAAAAAGTGGTGGAAAAAACTACTTGAACTAAAAACACATAAGGGGTCACTGGTTTTTTTTCGAAGTTCCCATCGTTTGGTAGGGCTTTGGGCTATCCCGTTTGCTTTTCTTATTTCTGCGACGGGAATATGGTATTTTATTGAGCGAACCAACATTGCTCAAGTTTCTGACATCTCAAATCCGAAAGCACCAAAACTCAAGGAGAAGTCCCACTTTTTTTCGGATACTTCATCCATCACCTACCAGTTTGATTATGATCAAGCAGCTATTCTTGCCAGAGAGCAAATACCAGGGCTTAAGATAGGAGGAATCGTCCCGGGTTCTCAAAGTACTGAACCAATCTATATTCGCGGAAAAAGTACGGTTCCTCTGGTCAGAAAAAGAGCTAATCGAGTTTATGTCGATCCTGTTACAGAGGAAGTTGTGGGAGTTCAACGGGCAGAGGAGATCCCTACGACTATGTATCTTAACGATATTGCAGACCCTTTACATTTTGGTAACTGGGGAGGATTGACGACAAAAATAATTTGGTTTTTTGGAGGACTAGCGATTTGTTTTCTGATCCTAAGCGGACTTTGGGTTGCCCTAAAAAGAAATGCTAAGCAAATCCGAGAAAATGGATTTCAGGTTTTAGGATTTTGGAAATACCTGAATTGGGGAATGGCAGTGGTCATCATTGGTTATATGTATCATTTTTTGATTTTCCGTTACTCCCTTTCTTGGTTTCCACTGGCGATGGTAGCGATAATAATTGGAGTCTTGCTGTATTTAGCATGGTATATCTTTGATTATCGTCTCTCTAAGTCTATTGAAAGTAGAGTGCCGAACTAGGGCGGGGTTACTGTAATTCAATCAAAAACCACTTAAAATCAAACATACTATAGTAGGGTCCTGAACAGATTTACTTTTCTAATTACCTAAGAGCCAAATCGTCTATCAAAAAAGACATCTCGCTTCTTCATACTTCTTACAGCTCAAGTGGCTTTAGCATAAGGAAGGAGAAAATGGGTAAAAGGCGAAAGTCATCTATTTTCTAAATCTTACTCCTGACGGGTTGAATTCGGTTTTGCCTTTTGAAAGTACACATCCATTAAAACGGGCTTTTTGGGTTAAAAACAACTAGTGGTGACTGGGTTTTTTCCTTACCATCAAGGCCAATAAATTGACTTTGCTATCAGCTAATTCTTTCCAAATGGATAGTTATGCCAGTTAATTAAACGACTGTCTGAACTCCTTAGGTGAAACATTGGTCTTCGTTTTGAATAATTTGCTAAATGACTGGGAATGTTCAAATCCCAGTTCGTAAGCGATTTCACTTATCGACAATTCTGTGGTCGATAATTTTTCTTTCGCTTTTTCAATCAGCTTGTTATGAATATGCTGTTGGGTGCTTTGGCCTGTCAAGACCTTGAGCAAACTGCTTAAATAACTTTGCGATACATTTAGCCTCTCAGCGAGGAGTTGAACAGTTGGCAAGCCTTTTGAAACTATATCATCGCTACTGAAATAGTCCTGAAGTAGGTTTTCCAATCTGTCAAGAATTTGATGGTTACTTATTTTACGGGTAATGAATTGTCGTTGGTAAAACCTATCCGCATAATTCAGCAAGGTTTCAATTTGTGAAATGATGATTCGTTGACTGAATTGGTCAATAGCGGAATGATATTCATTTTGGATATTTTGAATGATTACTTCAAGCGTCGTTTCCTCTTTGTCTGATAGAAATAAGGCTTCGTTTACAGAATAATCGAAGAAATTATATTTCCTGATGTTCTGGGCCAATGATGTTTTCCAGAAAAAATCAGGATGAATGAGTAACATCCATCCTGAAAGATTCGAGAGTTGTTTTTCATCTACTTCAATACTGTAAACTTGATTCGGGGAAATGAAAAAGAGTACGCCGTCATCAAAATCATATTCTTGCTGCCCATATTTTACTTTTGCATCAAAGTTTTTTTTGAGAGAAATTGAATAAAAATCCAGCACCCAATTTTTCCGCGTATTTTCTGCGCAATACGGGATTGACCCAAAATCTATTAAACTAATCAATGGATGTTGAGGCTTAGGTAATCCCCTAAGTTTATGATACTCACTTATGGTTTTTATTCTGTGAATTTGCATTTTGATGTTATTAAACAAGTTTTTATCCAAGTATTACTAGCACTTTACTAGATGGAACCAAATTTTTAATCAAAAGAATTAGTAACCTTTAATTTAAACACTTTCTTCTACAAGCTCAGCAACCTGAATATTGGCAATGAGCTTGACATTTTCACCCAATCCAAGTCCACCTGTATCGGTTAATTTGTTCCATGTCATGCCAAATTCTATTCGATTAATCGTCCCCGTGACTTCAAAACCGTGTTTTAAAATGCCATGCCCATTGTCTTCTGAACCACCATACTCTACCTTCAATTCTACTGGTTTAGTTACACCTTTCATCGTTAATTTTCCCATCACTTTATAATCGCTTTCTCCCGATTTTTCGAAAGTTGTCGACTCAAAAGTAATTTCAGGATAAACTTCTGCAGCAAAGAAATCGCCACTTTGCAAGTGTCCGTCACGTTGCGTTTGGTTGGTGTCGATACTTTTTACGTCAATCTTGAAACTGACTTTGGCGTTAGTAAAATCATTCCCATTTTGCACGATTGTACCTTCAAATTTCCTGAAGGTGCCCGTTACCGTAGAAATCACGAGATGCTTAATCTTAAACTGAACATCAGAGTGAATTGGGTCCACTACCCATGTTTTTGAATTCCCCATCATTTTTTTTTAGTTGAATTGATGGTACAAAAGTCAGCAATGATAGCGCTTTGGATGTAGTCAAATCTATGGTTGTCGTAGTCAGATCTATGCTCGATGGATTATTTTATGTTTTTCTGAGGCTAGAAAAAACTTAACACTACTGCGAACGGATCGGGTTTGGCGATTTTAGAATATTTAAGAACCTTGTGTCCTACAACTGAATCCTTTTTTTAATAGTTAATAGCCGAAATCAAAGCTAGTAGCGAGTCTCATTCGGAATATCAACCTTCCTCCTGAACAATTCCAAATTCATTGCTAGCGGTAGTCCCATTTTAAAAACTAAAAATTTTTAAAATGAATTAGATCCAAATTCTAAAATCCCCAGACCCTCTGCTACTCACTTACTGTTTTTTGCTGTGAATTAGCGCTTTAGGTAATTTTAAGAATTATAGGCTGTAACAAAGTCTTTTACGAATGAGTCAAACTTTACTTTCCCTAATGCCATCGGTTTATTAAGCCTGTAATCTTCAGCTAATTTTCCGCTATGAACACATGAAAACATTTCAACCAGGTTTCTTGAAAGCAATTCGGGGAAACCAGCATTTATATAGCTTTTGAATGCCTCTTCGTCAGAGATAACAATCCATTTTAGATCTGGTCTGCCAATTGCTTCACCTAAAATTCTTGCGATTTCGTACCCCGTTAGTTCGTCACTTGATACATACCTTACTTTTCTATGAACAGGCTTAGATTCGATTTCCTCTGCAATAGCGGATGAAATATCAAGGGGTGAAACCATTTCAAAACTTTTATCACCCCCATAATTTGTATAAATCATTTCCGTGGCTTTGATTACCGGAATTAAGTTTAGCAGGTTGTAATAGAAGTAGGTAGGACGAATGTGAGTAATATCCACATCTGAAAGTTCGTTCAAGCTGTTTTCGACATAATGGGCACCTAAAATGTTACCCGTGCCTTTGTCTAAATGGGCACCATAGCTGCTCAGGTTGATGACTCGTTTCACACCCGACTGTTTGATCGCCTGAGCATAGTTGTTTCCAATTTTACGATAGTACTCCCGAATGTCAGGCTCAGCAAAATAGTTTGGCGGCACCATAGTGTACACTAGATCTGCACCTGAGAAAGTGGTTATAAGAAAATTTTCATCTTCAACAGAACCAATGGCTGCTGTTGCTCCTAAGGCTTCAATTTCGCCCTGATGTTCAATGAGGTGGTTAATACCAATTACTTCATGGCCTTTCTGTACGAGGGCACGGGTAAGTGGTTTACCAATATTCCCTAAAGTACCTGTTACAATAATTTTCATTTTGTTTGTTTTTTTATTTTGCGGAATTGCACTTCAAAAGTCCGCAAGAATAGAAATACGCTTGTAGCCAAATATGCTTTTGATGTAGTCAAATTAAGGGTGGGTATTTCCGAGGAAATGTCCTGGAGTTTGGGTCGGTCAAGGATCGTATCCTAAAAATTATCGTTGTTGCGTCCGACCCTGTCGCTTTTTTTGACTTGCAAAACCGCAGGATAAATACCCTATAAAAGTTGATCAGAGTTGAGAAATTTAATTTTCAAGTCAGAGACTTTAGATCTCAATCCCGGTTTCAGTCCTTATTTTTCAATTAAAGGAGGCTCTGAACTGCGCTGGTGTTTGCTGCGTATTCTTCCTAAACATAGTGCTGAAAGATTGGGGATATTCAAACCCTAAATCATAAGCGATTTCTTTTATGCTTAAACTGGTGGTGGACAGTAGTTCTTTGGCTCTTTCAATTACAGCTTCTTGAATGTGGGTTTGCGCATTTTTACCGGTGGAGTTCTTTAATAAATCACTCAAGTAATTGGGGGAAATGTTAAGTTTTTCTGCAAAAAAATTGACAGTGGGTACCCCTGATAATGTAGCATCACTTTTAAGGTAGGCATCCAATAATTCCTCCATTTTTACAACAATGTCATTATGGACTGCACTTCGAGTTAGAAATTGCCTATTGTGAAAACGCTTTGCATAATTGAGAAGCAGGTCAATGTGTGAAACGATTAAATCCTGACTATAATGATCGATGTTATTTTTTAATTCATCCTGCATTTGATGCATCAATGACCCTATAATATGGTCCTCTTTCTCAGAAAGGTGAAGCGCTTCAGAAGTGGAATAGGAGAAGAATCCGTAAGTACTGATCACTTTCCCTAATTCATAATGCCGGATTAGCTCAGGTTTAAAAACCAACATAAATCCTGAAATAGGTTCATTCTTAAAATTCTGAACGGAGAAAATTTGACCGGGCTTTGTAAAACTCATGACCCCTTCATCAAAATCATAGTGAGCTTGTCCGTATCTGAATTTGCCAGAAGCACCTCTCTTAATGGCCACACAATAGAAATCATAATAAAAGCTGCTCCAAATCTCATTGGAATCAAATTCTAAATCCCCAAAGTCAATCACGCTGATTAAAGGATGAACTGGTTTTGATAAACTGAATAATCTATGAAGTTCAGATATTGACTCAATTTTATAGGGAACAGCTTTTTTCATAGGGTTCTATTCAAAATCAGTAGATAAAGATAAGGTTTCCCATAGTTCCATTTCCTTCTTTTCATTTTCACGAACTTGCAAAATGGCATGGTAACTATCAGAACCTAAGGGAAGATGCAAAGGAGGATTTGGCATGTCTACAAGTTGTAGTACTACGGCTGCCAATTTTTTAGGATCCCCTAATTGTTTTCCATCGAATCCTGTAAACTGTGCTATCTGTGCATCTAGGTTATACGCCTCAATTTTACGTTGCGCAACACTGAGTGTTCCTTCATTCATAAAATTTGTTCGAAAGGTTCCTGGAGCTAAAATGGTCACCTTGATGCCAAAAGGAGCAACTTCCTGAGCCAAGGCTTCCGACAATCCGATTACCGCATATTTCGAAGCACTGTAACTTCCATTGCCTGGATAGCTCATATAACCCATCATAGATGCCGTATTGATGATATGACCTGAATTTTGCTTGCGTAACTGTGGCAAGACCCTTCTAATAATATGTGCCATCGCAAAAACATTGACATCCATTGTTTTTTTAAACTCGGCGTCGCTTATTTCCTCGATATTCCCCAGCAGGTTATATCCCGCATTATTGACTACCACATCTATTCTTCCATATTTTTCGATGCCCTCCGAGATCGCATTTTCAATCTCTTTTTCCTTGGTGATATCCAAGTTGATTGGAAGTAAACTCAACTGGTATTCACCAAATTTTTCTAAAAGTGTATCCGCATTTCTAGAAGTAGCGATGACTTTATCTCCTTTTTCTAAAGCTGCCCTTGTGATTTCAAGCCCCATACCTTTAGAGGCACCCGTGATAATCCAAACTTTCTGTGTATCCATAATTTTATTTGTTTCAACAAAGCTATTGGATGCTTCAGTGAAGGAGGTTTTCAAATCAAGGATAAACGTATTAGGATTCAGGTCTTCATTTTTTTTCCATACCAGCTAATACTGATCAAGTTTAATTTGATGTCTATCTATTATACTTTTCCTCTAGCATATTGAAGTTTTTAAAGCTGCAAAAAGGAATTATTTCAGGTAAAGGAAAAAACTTGATGGAAGTAATTAGTTGTAATTACCTCCATCTGTTTTCTTTGAAAACCGAGTTATCCTAGATTCTTTGGTTCAGGGATTTATCTATTGCAAGAATTTGACTAATTCAGCATTGAATTTTTCAAGTTCCTCTATAAATAGACCGTGTCCGCTGTTTTCAAATCTAATGATATAAGAGTTTTTTATTCCCTTTTGCATTTGTTCGGCTAAAGCGAACTCGCAAATTTTATCCTGAACACCATGGAAAATAGCAGTTTGAATTTCTATTTCACTTAATTCAGATCTTAGGTCTGTTTCCCTTAAGGCAATTAAGCTCTGTGTTGTCGCAAAGGGAGATGCTTCTATATTGATTCCACCTAACCAGTTACCTAAGCCCATTGGTATGGCCGTTTCGGTAGCTCCGAATATTTTTCCAAAGTTCTCCAATAATTGAGGACGATTAGTCTTACTTAATTGGATCAGGTCATTTACCTCGTCTTTGGAAAATCCATAAGGATAATCAGTTCGTTTTGTCCAAACTGGTGCAGCTGCGCCAAATAATGCCAATTTGCTTACATGCTCAGCATCGTATTTTGCTACATAGTGTATAGCAATTGCTCCACCCATCGAAAATCCTCCTAAAGTCGCATCTTGGATGTCAAGTTTGTCCAAGACCACTTTGATATCCTCTGCATATACATCATAATCATACTTTCCGAATGGTTTGTCTGACTTTCCGAAACCTCTTAATGTAATACCGATTACTCTAAATCCTTTTCCAATTAAATCTTGGTATTGATATTCATACATCGCGTCACTTAATGGCCATCCATGAATTAATACTACCGGTTTTCCTTCGCCAAGGTCAGTTACATGGAGTTTTACATTCTTTTCTACTTCTACGTATTCTGGTCTGCCAAATGAGGCAGACTCTCGAGTTGTTTGTGCATTCATGTTGTTTGATGAAATTATTAGTGTGAAAATGAAGGCTACTAGTGCTTTTATTCCCTTCATTGAATTGTTTGCTTTCGATCGATCACTCGTCTTAGTTTTAAGCCTTTTCATTGGTTTGTCATAATTGATTGAACAATGCAAAGGTCGAGGCCAAGATCGGGATGGACCTGTGAGGTAGGTCACTATTTTGGGAAAGTGATCTGACTGGTAGGTAGAAAGAGAAAAATGGGCTTTGAATTAATAGAGTCTACTCAATGTCTCTCTTGAAACGCCCAAGTAAGCCGCAAGTTGGGTTTTAGAAACTCTCTGAAATAGGATAGGACTCTGCTCAAATAACATTTCATAACGCTCCCTGGCATTTGCGGTAAGCAAAGTCAATATCCGTTGCTGAGACTCTATAAATCCATGATTAGATTTATGAAGAAAAAAACTTTTCATCTTTGGGATGTGATCGCAAAGACGGTTATAGTCTTCTAGATTTAAGCAGAAAAGTGTTGCTTTTTCTAAACATTGTAAGGACATCGTAGTCCTGATCTGTCTAAAAAAGGCACAAAAATCACTTTCCCACCAATCCTCCATGGCAAATGATAAAATGTGCTGGTTTTCAGAACTGTCGTAATAAAGTAATTTCAAAAGCCCGGATGAAACAAAATAAATATGTTTGACTTTTTGTATCCATCCGAAGAACCGCATCTTGAAGGGTCTTGGAATATGGGCTAATGTTGCGGGATGGAAAAGACTATAAATGACACCTATCGAGAGCTGTTTACCAATTGGCAGCA
>VFQM010000425.1_pt1 | contig 47346 bp, 66 predicted proteins | sample 3512391 | NCBI WGS metagenome assembly VFQM01 (sample SAMN10412369, study PRJNA504923) | tailings metagenome | isolation source: Replicate 1 from Balatoc abandoned mine | place: Philippines | reverse complement strand
CTGAAACTCCAAATTTGACTGCAATGTCCCTCTGCTTGGCGCCCGCCCGCTTCATAAGGCATTCATCCGAGTTGGAATCCAGATTATCTAGTATCCATTGATTTGGCTGGCCGCGCTCTACACCACCTGCCAGCGGATTCCCGTGAACCCGCAATCGGATGTAATGAGCATTGCACAGGCGGCGTGACTTGATGTGAATTGGCCGACCACAGCCATCTATGCGACACGTCATGCCGCTACCTTCATTGGTTCGTTGTCATTTGCGGCCACCGGCTCCGCATCGAGAACGGCCACGCGGACACGCCCGACCTCGCCGAGGAAGGCATCGTAGGTAATCGACTGAAGCGACCTGCCCGACAGGAAACCAGACCCGTAGTGCCAAGCATCTTGCGGAGTAGGCGTCTGATGGACTTCCGAGATGCAGCCGCCACCTTCAGTCGCGTACTTTGCGGAATGGTGGAGATGAAATCCGTGAATGTACCGGAATCTGGTCGCGCCCCAATCCTCGGCCCGACGGTGGGCCATGATCGAAGGCATGTCTTTTATCTTCGCTTCGTGGCCGTGGGTTGCTCCGAGCAAAACCCGGCCGAAGCGATGCCAGAAGAACAAGCTAGCATCCGTATCGACGGTCACGCGCGGTTCGTTCCGGTAGTGCCCCTTTAGGAAGTGCGCTATAGCAACACTCGAGTGTTCGTCGTGGTTGCCCTTCAGGATGCGGACAACGACCTGCTCGTGACGCAACAGGTGGGCATCGATCGTTCTGGCGACCAGCCGCTCCGCCACGTCCAGACACTTGTCGTAACGGCCATCAACATCGAGCACGTTGCCAGAACGGGCCGTCTTGTTCTCATTATTGTCCGAGTGGAGTAGGTCACCCCCGCCGAGTACGATGGCATACTTGCTGGCTGGGGATCGCGCCACAAGGTCGTCCATGGCTGCCGCAATCACGCGCTCCGCAATGGCCAAGTCCCAGTTGGTTCCGGTCTCACCGGCCCAAGCCCTGAGCCCGATATGCCAGTCCGCCAGGGGGGTAAGCGTAAGGAGTCGACCATGTGTCTTATCGGGCCGCGGAAGCGGGTAGCCCTTTGGCTCGTAATCCTTGAACGCCTCTTGAAGTTGCGCTGCCCAGTCGGTCGGCTCGCGCTCCGCTTTGGTCTTCACCCATTTCTGGATAACCCGACCATCCGCGTCGACCAGCGCCGACTCGCCCTTGACCGCATGGCCGTCGGGCGTGACGTAGGCTTCGCCATGCTCGCGCACCTGCTTAACCCACGCGCCGTCCTTCTTCGACGCCACGGACTTGATCGCAAAACCCGGCATGACCGGATCCAGCGGCAAAAGCCCCCGCTCCGCGGCAAGCGCCATGTGTCTTCGGACGGTCTTCTCATCGACGCCGAGCTCGCGCGCGGCCTCGACGTTGCTGTTGTGGCGCAGGCGCACCTCGACGGTACGCGCGACCACTTCCTCTGTGACGGGAGGCGTGGGCATTAGGCTGTCACCCGAAGCAACTCGCGGACAGCCGCAGACCACATGTCGCGGAATCCATGTTTGCCGTGTCCATTGCGGCGAATTTGAGCGGCGCGTTCGGCCGCCATCGCGTTGAAAACTGCTTCGGGTGGGTTTGTCAGCACATCAATAGATGCGCGATCCCACGCAATCTGCGGATTGCTCATGATCTTCTCCTCAATGTGGTGTTTGCTGGCTTGGTGGACCGGCAAGGCACGCTTGGTGGGCGTGCAATTGCGTAAGTAGACTCGGCGCGAAATTGCGCAAGGGCGAGGTGGAAATAATTCTGCTGTGGGCCGTTGAAGACCGGCAGTTCAAATCCCTAGGTTAAGCCTGCAGGGGGATACGAGATGGCGGAAAACGAGAAAGACTTCGATCTGCGAATTCGAAATGCAGAACGGTCCCACGATGCGAGAAGGAAGGGACTTGAAGCGACCAATAGCCAAGTCCTTTCGTTCTCAAATAGCGCCATGAGGGCTCCCGCGCTCGTCGCAGCAGGTGGCGTTGCGGCAGCCCTTGGTTTTTACAGCGCCAATTACAGCCGTCTGGCAGCAACTCCAGAAAGCCTGACGATATTCAACGGCATCTTGTTCTGGCTGTTCCTAAGCCTGCTGCTGACGGTCTTGGCCCCTGGCATCGCGTACTTCGGCCAGATTTTTTACACCGAATCCATGGCCGCAGAAGAGTATCATTGGGAATCTCCTTTCGTTCGGGACACGCCAAAATCCAAACGGTGGAATCTTGCTGGTGACATCGCCAGATGGCTCGCGGTTGCTGTTGTTGTCGCATCGATTGGCTGCCTAATTGCGGGTGGGGTCCAGTTTCTAAGCCTAGTCGCAGGCCCACTCCCCTAATATTACTGCCGCGTTCTCCCAGCAGTCCGCTGCAGGATGATGTTGTCCAGCCGCTCGGCCATGCTGTCGATGCGATTGCCAACACCCTCGATTGCCCGGAGCAATTGCGCGGTCTGTTCCTGCATGCCGGCCTTTGTGGCGTAGGTCGTGGCGACCTGCGTCTTGTAGTCGGCCAGGCTTTCCAACGCCTTGTCGGCCTTGTCTTCTGCGACCTTTACCTTTCCCTCAATGCGCCCCCATGCAAACCACATGGCGTAAGCGAGCGAAAGGAAGAAGCCAACCGCCGCCATGATTTCCGCGCCGGTCATCCCACCAGCCCCCTCGCCGCGATGCCGAGCCACAGTGCGGCTAGCCAAAGGCGGGCCTTCACGTTGCACCGGGTCAAGGCCGCACCCCGCACAGCTTTGCCATCTTCTCGTTCTCGGCCAATATCTGCTTTGCCGTCCCCTCGGTGAGCCGGTCCTCGACGGAAGGCCGCACCGGGCGCGCAATGTCGCAATAGCTACCTGCCGTCACGCATCCACTCGCGAAGACGAGCGTCGACAGCAGCAGGCCCCATCTGGTCCACTTCATCTTCGACTTTCCGTGCTTTCTTGATTGTCTCGAGCCGCCGCTCGGTCTGCCTGCCACCGGCGTCCTGCCGGCCCTTGGTGTAGGCGGCGCCGATCAATGTGGCGGCCAGCACAATGGCGGCCAGCCACCCCGCTACGCGCGAGCGGGCTGCGGTCCATAGGGCGAGCATCACAGCAGACCCAGCACTGTATGAAACAGCCAGTAGGAGCTTGGGTGACTCGCCAGCGCTAAGAGATAGTTGATGCCTAAGGCCAACGGCACCGCGACTATCGCGAACACCGCAGCTTGCCGCTTGCCCATCACAGCGCCTCTTTCAGGCGCTTGATCTCCACCCTGCCCGAGGCCACGAGCCAAATACCACCGCCGGCAGCGGCCAGGATCAGCAAAAGCGCCGCAAAGCCCCACGGGCCACCCGTGAACGCCGCGAGCCCCCCGCCCGACAGGATGCCGGTCAGGATGGTCCACAGCGATTTGCTCTCCGCCGCAGGCGTGTCGTCGGGCTGGGCGTCTTCCGCTGCCGCCGGCTTCATCGCGCGCGCCGCAGTCAGGCTGTCGAGGAAGTTGCGGTAGTAGCCCGCGATCAGGCTGGCCTTGTCGGTTCCGTTGACGGTAGCCCGCGCGCCGACCGGGTCTTCCTTGCCGTCGCCGAAGTAGTCAGCCAACTTGCGACCCGTGAACATGCCCTTCGTCATGCCGTCGAACATGACGCGTACTGCGGTCGTCAGGTCCATGCCGGGCACGACACCAAACTTGGTAAAGTTCTCTTTGCCCGTAAGCTGCGGCAGGCCGTCGCCGCGATGGATCCAGCCGTCATTCGGGCCGGTGTTGCCCATCCGGCCGCCATAGACCTTGTTCGCAAGCTTCTGCGGGTTGCGGACGTATGGCTTGGCGCTGGCGATGGTCGGGAACCGCTTCGGCCAGGTTGCCTTAATGCGGGCCGCGCTGGTGTAGTTCAGGTTTTCCCTGACCGGCTGCATCTTGCCGCCTGTCTCGTGGAACGCAGTCGCCAGAATGTAAGCCAAGTGCTGATCGGGCGTGCCGCGGCGTTTTGCTTCTGCAAGAACTGCCTCGAGGCCAGCAATCTGTGCTGTAGACAAGCGCCCGCCAAAAGGCGCGCGCCTCGCATACGCGAAGAACGTTGTGTTGTTCATGGATATCTCTTTTGGAGGTGGGCGCGGTTGCTACCGCTCTACTTGCGTAACACCACAAGTTGCGGCAGTATCCAGCTTCCCATGGGTGATTGGTGCGGCGGGGTGCCATCATCACACTGTCGGGCGCGATGCGCCGCCACGAACCGACGTGGCCACCATTGTGGGACGGGGGAATGGACGCGTTCTCAGACTTGGAAACGCTGATCGACACGATGAAGCCGACAGGCACAGCGGCGGCGCAACGGGCGCGTCGCCTTGTGGAGCGGGCGGTTGCCGCCGCCCAGCCGAGCCCAGAACTCAGCCGAGCGATGCAGGTCTTCGAGAGCGCCTTTGACTGCCTGGCCGCCAGCCACGAGTTCGACCCGGACTGGGATGGCCTACGCTATCTGCATGCCGGGGCGCGGCAGCGGCTAAGGGAGTTGCGAGCGTTCGCCCCGCGCGCAATTGCTGACCAGCCTATTGAAGAAAAACTAAGCAGCGGATAGACGCTTCCACCAATTGGGTAGGGGCCTTCGCATGATTGACTTAACAATGACCGCCACTCGACGGCCTGACTTGGTCGCAATAACTTTGGCGTCGTTTCAGGAGAAGCTTTTCGAGCGTCTACCTGTTCGGACGTTTTTCCTCAATATTGATCCGATATGGGGCGGTGAAGAAGACGGCAACCGAGTTGAAGCTATTGCCCGGACCTATTTTCAGACCGTTGTACGCCGGCCTGCACAACCTTCTTATGGTGGCGCGGTCAAATGGCTTTGGCAGCAGCCGGAAACCGACTGGTTTTTGCACCTAGAGGATGACTGGACGCTTTCACACAAGATCAGCCTCCGAAAACTAAGAAAGCAGATGGCGGAACCGGCTGTTGGCCAAATTGCCCTCAGCAACTGGTCGCGCATTGTCAGAAGAAGACGGCCGCCACAAATTGGAGTCGGCCCATTGTTCGCTTCCCGCGAATTCGCGTCCGCTGCGAGTGGGCACATGAACCCAGACCTTGACCCGGACAAGCAGTTTCGAAACGGAACCAACCCCGCGCTAGCGGACATAGCTTCGCATTTCCGATCTGTCTATTTCGGCGGTCCATTTACAAAGCGAACGGCCATCGATATTGGCCGCGACTGGCGCGACAAACGTGGCATCGAAAAACAGATCGTGGATGGCGTCTCAGTCTGGACGCAGGGGGCCTAATGAAACTCCACCTGAAGAAGCGCTTCCGCAATGCTAAAGCAGCCTTTCATCCAGGCGAAGCGAATTATCAGCTAGCAATCAACCGATTCGGCAACTTCGACGTTGCCTACCGCCAGGGGACAGCAGACGAGAAGGTCATCGCCCACAGCTTCGACAATGACATCTTTTTTGCTGGCGTCCCGGAGTATCGGCCCGCTCCTTCAGACGTTGTGATCGACATCGGTGCGCATATCGGAACCTTCGCCCTCGCAGCAGCGTCGAAGGCCCCAAAGGGCGCAGTCCATGCAATCGAGGCCAGTGCGGAAACCCACAACTATCTGCGCGTCAACGCTGCACTCAATCCAGTTCTCAACGTCATCCCGCATCGGCTTGCACTCACAGACAAGGACGGCGAGGTTACGTTACACCATGATCGTGGCAACTGGGGGCATTCGATCATGAAGCAACTCTCGCCACGGGGTGAGAGAGTCCAAGCCATGTCCTTGCCCAGCTTCATGGCCGCCAACAACATCGGTGACGTTTCGTTTATCAAATTCAACTGCGAAGGCGCTGAGTTCCCGATCCTGCTCACGACTCCGCCGGAAATTCTGCGCAAAGTCAAAATGATGCTGGTGCTCTACCACGTCGACCTTGTCGAGGGGGCAACGCTTGAGGCTCTGATCGATAAGCTCGCGCAGGCGGGCTTCGAGACCGACATCCGCCAAAAGCGCAATACTCGAGGCTGGATTGTGGCTACGCGTTAGGTGGCCCAGCGCCAACCCAAGCGTTCAGCGCCATGTCGCACCTATGATTGCGCGACCGTTGGTTGCGGAAATCACTCGGCCCGTTTCGCCGGACGGCGAGACATAATAGGCGCCACTGATGCCGTTTGACAATTCTTGAAGGTCGTAGGCCTCAGTTGCGTTCGTCCACGTTGACGGGCTTTCGTTATTCCCAATTCCTATGACGCCAACCGCATGGGGCAGAAAATCCAATGTCACGGAGCGGGTGGCGATGCCCCCGCCAGCTGGATTATGTAAGAAGCGCTGCGTCTTGCTCTGGAGGTTGCCGAGGTTCCAGACACCGATGCCACCTCGGGCGACGTTCGCGCTCCAATTCAGGACAACGGTTGCGGTAGTGCCGATCACCCCCTCGGCCTGGATAAGCGCGACACCAGCATTGGTCCCACCAGACTGACCGAGGATGGACGCCGCTACACCGCCAATGGTGGCGGACAACAGCGTGGCAGACCCTGAGATTGCCATCGTGGCGTGGACAACGACCAAGTCGCGCCCATTCTCAGTTCCGATCGGCACTGAATTGTATGTTTGTGTCGCCCCCCCGGAGGCCAGCAGTACAGAGTGTGTGTTGAGGATCGTAGGCGCTCCCTTTGCAACCACACTCGGCGCCAATCCCGGAAGCATTAGACCTCCTCCGCCATGACCGTCGCGGCATCCGCGCCAATGGTCGCGAGCACCGCCAGAGCATCGGGGTCGTCGGCATAGACGTTCGGCTGGTCAGGTGCGAACCATCTGGCGAAGTGGACCGGGTTTGACGTCAGCAGCGCGTAGGCGGCCTCCATCAGACCTGCGTCGATCAAACGGGCTTGGACTGTCGACTTGCGGACCATCCTGCGCACCAGCAACGGCGCGTCCACCAACTCATGGACGAACCGCACCATTCCCGCCACACGCTGCACGCTGGTCGAAACGACCTGTTTGCCAGCCGGAACCTCGGAGGCCGGCGCTGGTGCGTACAGGCCGATCGCGGCCAGCCCCTCGCTCGTCCAAATCTGTTCGATGTCGCGAGGATGGCTGACGCCGTCGATGGGCTCATCGCTCCATGCGCGGAAGGCGCCAGGCGCATGCTCGATATAAAGGGTCATGATGGGTCACTCATCCCGAGGAAAACGAAGGCGCCGGCTAAATCGCAGGTGAAGTGAACGATGCGCCGGGCTGTGATCGACGGGGCGCCGGTAGCGCCGAACTTGTATGCAGCAGCCCACGACGTGGTGAACGCGCCGGGTGTGATGTCGATGTTCAGCGGCCAGCCGGGCTTGGGGTTGCTCGGAGCGCCCATCGTCGCGTTGGCGGTGTGGGTAATCGTGCGATTGACGCCGGCAGCGTGGTCGATCGCAGGCGCGGCGCCTGCAGTTATGGCCACCCAGCCCATCGCACCAAGTACGCCGTCCGGTGTGACCACCTTGTCGGCTGTCGCGGCTCTCACCTGAGCGGCCGTGGCTTTGTCGATGGCGAACGAGCGGTTCGCCGAAAGGTCGCCGCCACCCGTCAGTCCAGTGCCCGCAGAAATCGTACGCGTTGCCACCGCGTAGAACCCGTCGAAATAGGTCTTCAGCGACGCCTTGATGTTGCCGAACGTGGTCCAAAACAGCGTCGAGCCGCCTGCCAGCACGCCGGAAAAGCGGTCGCCATCGGCTGGCACTGGCACCTGGCTCGTGCCGGCAATTGCAGCGCCAACGGCTGCGGCGTTCGTGACTGTGGCCCCCGCAGCAATCCCTGCCAACTTAGACCGCTCTGCGGCTGTCATGGCGACTTTGGAAGCCCCATCCGCCATGTTGTCCATGGCAAACGCATCGGCCACTTTGTTGGTCGGATCGTAGGTCGCCCTCTGCATGTCGCCCGTGCCGGAACCATCCGTGCCCTTGGCGGCCATCAGCCTCCACCAGGTGTTTTCGGTGGTCGGCAGGTTCGGCGGCGCATTGCCGGTCGTCGCCTGCTTGGCGAGCCAACTGGAGCCGGCGTTGAGCACGACGTCGTCGGCGGCATAGGCGGTCACTCCGGAATAGTCGCCGCGGGAGATGAAGCTCACGCCATCCGAGCCCCGAGCCGCCGTCACCTTCCAGACCGTCTGCCAGTTGGCGCCTGTGCCCGGCTCGGTCGCCGCGCTCGATGTGTGCGCGACATAGCAGCGGTAGGACGTGCCGGCGTGCGTCAGGCCGGCGTTGAAGGCGTAGTTGGTGGCTGTCGCCCAGCCGGCTTCGATCCAGTTCAAGACGCCCGAAGGACCGGTCTGCCCATCGTCGCCCTTGAGCCCGAACGGACCATCCCAGCCGCTCGCGGTGCGCTTGTAGAAAACAAGGTCGAAGCCCGTCTCGACGCGCAGCCACAGGTAGCCAGCCGGCGGCTGCGGGCTTAAGGCGTTACGTTCCGCCAGCGTGCCCGCTCCGTCGGGGTGGACGCCGGCGAGCGACAGCTTGGTGAGGATCTGGGCAAGCCGGTCGTTGATCCATGCCGCCCGCACCGCCTCTGAGGTTTCGCGGGCGATGGCGTATCCGCCTGCCGCGGTCGTGCCGGGCCATGGATAGGCCAGAGTGAGCGATGTGTCGCTCTCGACGCTGGCGATTGGGATGGACGACCCCGCGAAAGAGAACATGCCGCCCTTAACCAGCGCCACAGCCCAGGCAGTGCCCGTGCCGATAACGACAGCGGAGCCGTTCGACACGGAGACCGTGCCGGCCGAATAAACCGATGATGTCATGATTTGCCCTTTGGAAGGCTGAGCCTAGAGGCTGTAGGGGATGGCGAAGACGTAGTAGCGGACGCCGACGAGCGATGGGCCCCACCTCTTCACGATGCCTGGTCCGAAGGTTTCCTGCTTTAGTTCAAGCCTGACCGGCTCGCCGTTGCTCTGGTAAAGGCGCAGGAAGTTGTCGCCCACGACGCAGAACGTGCAGTCGCCCGCAGCCTGGCCGTTGAGGATCGCGGCCTCGGAGCCGCTAACGCCGCTCACCCGCAATTGCTTGTTGATCGGCGAACGGGTCTGCCCGTTGCTCCAGCGGGTCATGATCTTCACGAACGGCATGTAGCCGGTGTTGATGAAGTTGACGGTCTTCCGGTAAGCGCCAAACGAGCGATTGTCCGACCCCTCGGTGAACTCCTCTGCCGCTACCCACCCCTCTTGCACGATGGGAACATACGGGTAGCGCGTGTCGAGGATGATCTCGTTCAGGTTCGGGTTGGTGTCGGACGAGCCGGGGCGCTTGATCTGGATAAAGTCCTGCGTCCCGTCATTGCCGTCATGGAGCACTTTGGCGCCGCCGCTGGTCGGGCCAGACGCATCGTCGGCGCAGATCATGTAGCGGACGACCACGTCGGCATTGCCGGTGTTGTAGATGCGGACGCCGTCGGCCTCGACCTCGTAGTCGATCGAAATGCCCTGCCCGTCGGAACTGAAAAGAGTGGGCGGCATGTATGGCGGGTTGCACCAAAACGCGTCCGCCGTGCGCCGGATCATCCAGTCCATGTAGGTTTCGGGCGTTGTGGCGCGCTTGGTGAAGACCTTCGCATTGCCGCCGGCGCCGACGGTGACCTCGCCCGCCCCGATGATCTTGGCAGGTATGCGGCTCTCGGAGAAGATGAAAGCTTCGTGGCTGGTCTCGTTTACGTCATGGCCGGGATAGGCCATGCGCGCGACCTTGTTGGTCAGTTCCAGCACCAATTGACCATCGACCGGCGCCGAGGCGTAGGTAGGGAACGGCTGGTTTTCGGCCGGGAGTTCAAGGACGCTGGTTAGGCGCTGTGACGTTTGCGGATAGACGTAGTTCACATTGATGGTATTGGCGTCACTTACGACGTATCCGTGCCCGAAGACACTGTAGTGCTTGCGCCCAACAGTCACTATGCCGCCGGTGAGAACTCGCGCGCTGTCGGCGTATGAGCTGGTAGCCGTGCTGCCGCCGACAATCTGGCCGGTACGCGCGGACCCGAGTGAGTCAGTCGTATTGAAGCGAGTGCTAGGTCCGACGAACCTACCATTGGCCTCTCGTACCCGCGTCTCGACCCACGGCGTGAATGAAAGGCCATATTGTTCGGGGAAGATCACATGCCACTGCATGCCATCCTGCCAGTCCCCATCATCTCGGTAGGTCCAGACCTTCTCCAGAGCAGTGGTATCGTCGGTGCCCGGCGGCCCGTAATGGACCGCCGTGCTCTTATTCGAGTTGGGCTTCGGCCACCTCGTCAGGCTATAGCTGGTGTCCGCGATATCGTAGACGTAGCCAATCCGCGTTGCCTGCTCGGAGTCGAAGATATCCGCAACAGGCACGGTCAAAGGATCGGCGGTATCGTCCGACAGCACCTTGAGCACCGGCCCGACGCCGGGCTTGATGCCCATGAACCACTGCGTCATGCGAACAACCTCACGCCTTCCGACCCGGCTCCGAACAAGCCGACCTGCGTTTTGTTGGTTGGGGTCTGGAACTTCTCGATGATCGCCTGGGCGATGCGCGCCACCTGGAGCTTCAACTCGCCGTCCTCGAACACGAGCGGGCTGCTTTCTGTCGTGCCATCGGTCACCACGAACTGGTCCGCCTTGACCACAAAGCGCGAGAACGGCTGCAGCGGGTCACCCCCGACAAAGCCGGCTTCCCAGATCGTCGCTGCGGAAACCCATGCAGTACTAGCATTGGCCCGAACCTGCATAACGATGCGCGCGACCACGTCGCCACTGCCCGCTTGTGCGGTCATGCGCCAAAGGCCGCCGGCAGACAGGTCGTCAACCGACGCCTCCACGGCGGTCATCGCATCAGCGATTGCCGTAAGCTGGCCGTCGATCTCTTCGACCGAAGCCGATAGGCTGGTCATGGCAACAGCCGTGGCGTTGCGGAACCGCACCGCAACAGAGTTCTGGTCGGCCACCACACCGGCTGCGTCGGATGCGGCAAGCGCGATCTGCTCGAGGCGTGCGCGGATGTCGTCGGCTTCACCCGCAAGCTCGGTCAGGCGCTCGTAGATATCCCTCTTGATCTGGCCGAGCCCGACCGAAACTGCCGGCAACGAAGCTTCCGGCGTGTCCACCAGTTCCCAAGCCGACGGGAAAGTCGTGCGCTGCGGGTTGGTCACGATCCAGTGGCGATACTCGTAGGTCGTGTCCGCAAGCACGCCGTCGCTGGTGACCAATGTTTGCAGCGGCAGGTCTACGCGCTTGATCGCGCTGTCCGTTGCCCCCTGCGGCCGATATTCGATCTCGACCGCAACAACGGTGATGTCGTCAAAAGCGTCATAGGTGAACCGGATGCCAGGAATGCGCTCTTCCGAGCCGGGCCTGAGCACCTGCACGCCGCCAGCCAGGAAGTTGGTGGCCAAGTTGGCATATTCCGCCTCTCCGGGCGTCGTCGGCACCACAGGCGTCGTCGTGTACTGCGTCGGATCGAAGACCCCCTGCGCGACCTCCTGAAGCTCCAGATAGACGTTGCGGGCGCCCTTCTCACCGAGCGGGCCAAGCCGCTTTTGGCCGATTTGGAACCTTCGGTCGCCGTGTTTGGCCGAGTTCCAGCGGATCCAGCGGCCGGGTTGGCTACGGTCGAGGAATTTCGGATGCAGGCAGACCGCGGCGTTGCCCTGATAGCGGCTGGCGCGGATCGCAATGTCGGCGAGGCGGTCCGCCACCTTGACGTCATTGACCGCGCCATACGGAATCGACACCGCCAACCGCTCGCGATCTTCGGCAAGTGCGTCCTGATCGATGCGGGTAGCGAACGGCACGGTCTCGTAGAAGGCTTCCGGGTCGCGCCAGGTGCCGGCGACGGTGTTCACCAGTTCCGAGCGGGTCCGGTACTTGGAGAACCGGAACGGCTCGTCGATCATCAGGTCGTCGTCGGTGAAGGTCGCAATTACAGCCTGTTCGGCGCCGACCAGCGGGTATTCGCCCGAGGCGTCTTCCACCCACGTTGCAGCGCAGGCCTCGAATAGCGGCTGCATGTTGGCGTCATGGCTGACACCTTGGCCTGCGGCGGCGATCAGTCCCGCCTTGTAGCGGCGACCGCCATTGACCATCTCGTCGCAGATATTGGCAGCGGCGGTCCATTCCGAGAGCGGCAACCGCGATGGCCGCACGCCCTTGCCGACCATCATCTCGGGGCCGTTGTAAAACCCGCGCTCGAGCCCGTATTGCATCAGAGCCGGATTTTCGGAAAACTCCCACGTCGCGGGGTCATTCCACCGGTGCGGCCCGTCGCCGCCGATGCTCGAATCCTTGCGCCAGTCGTAGAGCGGCGCGCCCTCGATTTCGAAAAACGCCTGCCACGGCTGCTGCATCTGCTCGCGGTCGAGCACCTGCGTAACGACGGCATAAGCCACGCCTGCGCCGCGATGGGCTGCAGTCCAGCGGCCGGGAGGGTTGGAGCGGGCAATCAGGCCGGGGTCCGCCGCCTGACTCATGGTGCCGGTGTAGACCTTGACCCAGACCTGACCCTTGATGCCAAGCACTCGGCGACCGTTGGTCGGGTCTTCCGCAGCGCCCAGAAGCCGCCAACCGCCCTCGGCGCGGACACGCGTCACGCGTGAAATCCGGAAGTGCGACAGGACATAGACGTCCTGAATCGTGCGGTTGCCCTTGCCGTAGGCGTTTCGATAGATGTGATGGCCGGCCGTACCGACGCGCCCCATCGCCACCGAGCGCGGCATGTCCTCGCCGTAGCTCGTCTGCAACTGGACGGCTTGGGCTTGTTGCTTCGGCGCAAACAGCGCGCCCATCGCGTATTTCATGGCGACGCCGAGCCCCAGCCTGGCAATGCCGGCGAGGATCGTCGAGCCGCCAAGCCAGCTGAAGGCACCCGCTATCGCGGAGCCAATAGAGGCTATGACCGGTGCAATAAAACCCATGCGTCAGCCGACCTTGAATGCGGACCTGATAGCGGTCTGGGGAAAGAAGACGAGGCCGGCTTCGTCCTTCACGGCGAAGCCACGCTCGGTGACGAACCCGGCGACCAGTTCGCCGTCGCGGTCGATCACGCCAACGTCGCCCCTGCTGGCCGACAGCCTGCCGACGGGCGGAAACAGCTTGGCGAGCACCGCCTCGACATCGGCGCACTTGCGGCGCCGCATGACCTTGGCCGCGCCTGCTTCGGTGGAATACGTGCCGCGCTCATTTGCGGCCGGGTCCGTGCCCGTGACGGCCTCGACGACATCAGCGACGGTCAGCAGACAGTCCGACACGCCCCACTCCGCGGGCGTATCGAGGTGGCGCTCGACGACGCGCGCGAGCCGTCGCTCCCAATCCGGGAGACGGGTCAGTTTCAGCATGTTTGGGAAAGCCTAGAGCTTGATGTCGAAATATTCCGAGCGCACGCGGCTCGCGAACTCGAAGAACATGTCGCCAGGGGAAACCAGTTGCTGGTCCTCGTGGCTGGCCGAACGGTAGCCGTCGCGGTGATTGTCGAGCCGCCCGTCGACGATGTTGCCGACGAGTTTCGTCTCGCCACCCTCGGTGACGTGGTCGACTGTATCGCAATAGCCGTAGGTCATCGGCTCGACGTGCAGCAGCGCGCGCGTGTCGGGGTCGAAATAGGCGTCGTAGACCGTCACAGGACGGCCCTTGTAGTCCTCGTTTTCGATCAGCAGCAGCTTGTCGGGTGTCAGCCCGCTGTCGCGCTTGGCGACGAGCTCGACCGTAAACGTCGACGCCGCAGTACCGATGCCATAGACCGGTTCCGACACCGAAATCAGCGTCGATGGCCAGTAGGTCAGGCCGTTCCAGTCGAGATTGGCATTGCCGTTCCAGAAGCCATAGGTGCCGGTGCCAGTTTCGATCTTCAGGAGCGAGCGGATTACCGCCCGCCCCTCGCCCAGCACCTGCTGGAGGCGTGTTGGGAAGGTCATGGCTTCAGTCCCACACTTCTTCGTCAGCGATTGCCTGGGCGTTCTCGGCCAGCAGTCGGCGCTGCTCCACTGAGAACGTCTGCCATGCCGCCCTCAGGTCGTCGCGGATGTACCCGCGCCAGTCGTGGACGTACTTCCATTGAGGCGTCCAATCGGGGTTTTCGTAGTCCGCCGGCTTGGTCATTTCGCCACCTCGATCAACGTGAATGATGCGACAGGCCGCGGCTCGTCCGGTATCGAGAACGAGCCGGGCACGACGCGCATGTTCAGTTCGGCGTTCTTGAACCTCGCCACTGCGCCCGCCGCGATGTAGCCCGGCACAGGTGGTTCGACCGTGACCGTGATGGCCCCCGTCGCGGCAACGCCGCCTGTCTGGACCCGGTGCAAGCTGCGGAAATCGCCCGTTGCCAGGGAAAGCAGGTCGCCCGCACCAAGCGTTAGCCCGTTCGCCACACTGTTGATCGCGAGCGTCCGGCCATCGGTCACGGATACGAGATTGCCGGTGTCAACCAGGGCGGGATTGTCCGCGTCGCCCCAATAGGCGCGTGGTATGCACATGTGGCGCGGCCGATACAGAACGGTCTGCACCCCGCCGCGGCTAGCATCGCGGAAAGCCTCGACGAGCAGCCTGTCGCTGGCCTTGAGAGGCACGGTGCGCATGGTGATCTGCCAGACCGGGTCCGCGTATTCGACGAACGACAGCGCCCGGTTGCCCGAGCGCGCCATCGACACCGACTCCAAGATCTGCGGATACGCCGGCTGAAAGCCGACGTCGGGCAGTTCGATTGCCATCAGATCATCCCTTTGGTCTTGGCCTCACGTAGCGACTTCACCACGCGCGGCGTGAACTCGCGCTCGAAGCGCTTCAGCGCCGCCGTCACCTGCTCGCCAGAATCGCCCCCGCCGCCCTGCACCGTGATGTTCGGAGCGAAGGCCACGCTGATCGCCTGGCTGGAGGGTGCAGTTAGCTTGGGCATTTGAGGGACGGCCGGAAGTATCGTGCCGGACTGGTTTGGAACGAAGAGTTCGGGGCGCTTCTCGCCAACCACGTAGGCCTTGCCGGCTTGGACTGGGCCGCCGCCTTCACGGAAGCCGCCAAACAGCGCCTGCAGGAAATTCCCGCCCGAACTGGCGCCCGTTGGAAACAACCCTTTGAAGACAGAACTAAGGCCAATCTCGATCAGCTTGTCAGCGACCTTGGCCAGTGCATTCTTGAGCGACTCTGCTGCCGACTGGCCGTTCATCATGTCCTGGATGAAGCCGCCCAGCACGTCCTTGCCAAGTTCCTGCATGTCCTCCATGGACTCGCGGAGTTGGTCCTGCTCGTCGGCCAACTTGGCGCTTTCCGCCCCGGCAAGAGCGTACTGCTCGGCCAGCATGGCAATTTCGGCCCGCAGTTGCGGCGTAATTTCCTTCCCGGCGTTTTCGGCCGCTGTCAGGAGATCGCGCTCCATCCGCGCTTTTTCGGCCGCAAAACCGTAGTCGTTGATCAGCGGGTTGAGTTGTCGCTGCGCTTCGGTTTCAGCGACCAGGGCAGCGGTATGCTCCATAACGCGCTGAACGTCGCGCTCGTACTCGTCCTTGCGCGTGCGCTTGGATTTGCCACTGCCGCTGCCGTCGGGAGTGTAGCCAGAACCGCCGCCGAAGCCGGAGGGCTTCTTGGCGATCAGCTTGTCAGCCTCAGCCAGTTGGTCTTCAAGCTGGAACTGCGCGGCCTGAAGATCCGTTAGCTTCTGGCCTGCCTCCTTGGTCGCATATTCAAACGGATCGAATTCGAGGCCAGTCGCCTTTTTGAACGACTTGCTCCGGCTCAGAGCGACATAGTACTGAGCCTCCGCATCTATCGCCGCCGTTTTCGCCGCCTGCAGTTGCATCGCGATCAACTGACGCAATGCATCGACCTGCGCATATGTGGCGTCGGTTGAGTTGCGAAGCGCGGCTTCGTTGTCCTTGATGGATACCTGGAATGAGCCGGCAGCGCTCTTGGCCTCCGCTTGACTATCGGAAAGCAGGTAGATTGCTGCCGCAGCCGCACCGGCCAGGATTCCGATCGGCCCCAGCGCTGCCGTGAAGCCAGCCGCGACTAGCGTGCCGGCCCGCAAGGCTGTCAGGAACGCCCCGAGAGCGACGACGGCGTTGCCAAGCCCCGCAACCATCCCGAGGATGGCTCGCCCGGTGAGCGCCCCAATGATCAGGGTCGCGAACTGGACGACTGTGTCGGCAACCGTGCCGAAGTTGTCGGCCAAATACTGCAACGCCTCGACCAGCTTCTGACTGGCTCCGGCCGATTCGTCAGCGTTGCCGATGTAGGCCGTGAACTCGTTGTTGATGCGCGTGATCGAGTCTTGGATCGTGGCGTTAGTCGCCTTGAACTGGGCCTCGATAGGCTTTTGCGCAGCAAGAATTGCCTTGAATACGCGCTCGCTGGTGAGCTTCCCTTCGGCGCCCAAGTCTTTCAACCCGGCGATGGTCGTCTTGAATTCTGTCGCAATCGCCTGCGCCAAGATCGGCGCGTTCTCACGCAAAGACCGGAGCTCGTCGCCCTGCAGCACGCCGGAGCCCAGCGCCTGGCCGAGTTGCAGAATGCCAGCCGCCTGCTCGGCTGCAGATGCGCCGCCCGCCTTGAATGCCTTCGAAACGATGTTGGTCGCGTCTGCGATTTCCTGCTCGGACTTCGCGACGCCGGATGCCGACCGGATCAGCCGGGCGTATAGATCGACATAGGCTGAGAGCTCGGTGCGCGCTTCGTTTGCGCCGTCCTTAAGCTGGTCCAGCGACCGCACATTGACGCCTGCCGACGAGGCCGCCGCACGGATCTTGTTGCCAGCCTCTGTCCACTGATCAGCGTAGCGGGCGATTTCGCGAACACCCAACGCAGCGCCGATGCCGGACAGTGGCGCGATAAGGCTATTGGCGGCCTGGCGGCCAATGCTGTCGAGATTGGTGTTCAGTTTGCGAGCACGCGCCTCGATCGCCGCAAATTGGCGGTTCGAAACACCCTGAGCGCGCGCCATGCCCTTTTCAAATGCCTTGAAGTCAGCCGAAAGCTGTACGACAAGACGTTCCAGGTCGGTGGCCATAAACTAGGCTCCCGTTAAAGCAATTGGGGTGGGGAATGCTTGCAGTCGCTGTGTTGCTGCTGGGGTTGTCGGCGCCGGCCTCTCCTCAGGAGAATGACCCGATCATCGCGGCCCACTACATGAAGCTTGCGTATTCTTGCGACGGCGAACGCGCGTTGTATCGAGCGTCCAAGGCTGCGGCCCTAAGGGCAGTCAAGCAGTATGACCCATCGTCCTACACCACCCGCGACATTACGGGATTGGATCGTGGGCTGCGCGCCGGGGCCGTAGGTCTGGCAGCGGCGATCGATACATCAGATTGCGAAAACCTGCTCATCGAGGCCAAATCCGACCTCGACGAGCTAATTGACAAGGGTCACTAGCCGCCCAACCAGTCCCAAAGCTCGTCTTTTTCCTTCTCGGAAAGCGCGCCCTCATCGGGGGAATTGGCCTCTGCGAAGCCTTCAAGGGCGGCCATGTATTGCCACACCGACATCGAACGCGCCTGCTGCGGCGTGAAGCCCATCACGGCGCAATTGCCATAGATCGCGGCAAATCTGACCCGGCCATTCGGTAGCGGGTCTAGGCGCTCGCCTTTGGATTTGCCGCGTCGCTTTCCCCCAGCTTCTCCTCCGGCGCGCCGTGAAGCGCGACCTGCAGGATGGCTGCGGCGTGCATGAGGCTTTCAGCAGGCGGGCGCTTCTCGACGTACTCGCGCACGAGACCGAGCGCCTTAACCGGCTCGAGGCCGCCGCCAATCAACCCAAGCCTGATGACGTGGGCGATTTCGCCCACGTTGCACAACTTGTTCTGGAGCCGATAGAGCACCACCCACGGGCCGCTCTCCGTCGCCTCTTGCAGCTTCTCCAACTCTCCCCACCCCAGGCGGAACGAGTAGTCCCCGTCCGCCCAGGTTAGATCAACAGAGGCGTCGCGGCTCATTACGGCGTGACCGCGCGGACCATTTCGCCGTCAGACTGCATGCTGACCGTGATCGTCGCACGCTGCCCGTTCGGCGCGGTGGATTCGACGCTCTCGACCTGCATCTTGCCGGTCCAGGTGATCGTCTTGGCCGGGAACTCCCATTCCACCTTGACCGGCACGGAGTCGACGGACTCCCATGCATCCAGCCAGGCCTCGACACTCTCGGCAGCAAGAACGCCCTCACCGCTGACGGACATCGACAGCGAGACAGCATCCCGGCCGAGCCAGTCGACTTTGTCGGGATCGTCGCAATCCGGCACCTGAACCTCGTTCAGTGCCTTCGAAAGCGAGATGGACTTCGACGTGAACCCGCAGGGCGCGGTATAAACGAGAGGCGGGCCGCCGGCTCCGAGCATAACCCGAACCTTGCCGCCCTTAATGGTAGTGGCCTGAGCCATATGAACTCCTTTGGCCGCTATCGGCCGATGTCTTGATTAGGGTTGCTCGACGATCGCGGTGAACCGCACGGAGGCGTGCTTGAGCGTGCCGTCGACATTGTAATCGGTGCGCCAGTGGTCGAAGGTGACCAGCGCGTTGGCCGTGAGAGAGAATTCGTAGCCGCGGAATGCCTTACGGATGGCGTTCGCCATGTTGCGCATTTGCGTCTGGCCAGGCTCGACCGACCACGCATCGATCTGGATCATGACCTCGCCGCTGTCGATGCAATCGACGTCCTCGGTCACGTAGTTCGACGGCCCAATGCTGATGTACGGATAGGTCGTCGCCGGCACCTTGCCATTCTGGTCGAGCGGCGGCTGATCATAAGACTTCTGGCCGACCAAGGCAGTGACGGCAGCAAACGACCGCAGGCGCGCCACGATGGCGCCCTGAAGCTCCAAGACTGGGTCCATGGGCTACTTTCCGGCAGCCACTTCCTTGGCCGCCTTGTTAACGGCGCGGGTGATGCGGGATTTCGTGCGCTTGCGAAGCGCCCTAAAGCTGGTGAAGAAGAATGGCTGCGCCGCTGTGCCGGGGTGGATCGTTCCGGGGAATTGGCCGCCGTTCTGGTGCGCCCGGGTCGCGAACTCGACCAGATGGGCGTACCGCACCTTGGCATTCCCGGCGTAAATCGTGAGCGTCAGGTCGCCAGCAAGGCTCGACTTCACGGTTGCCAAAGCTTGCGCGTATTTTGGCTTCTTGCCCCACGTCCAGCCAATGCTGTCGCGAAGCTCGCCGCTGTCGATCGCCACCAGCGACTTCATCATGGCGACGATTTCGTTGGCGCCCTCTTCCATCGCGGTTTGAATGCGCGCCTTGGCAACTTCTGGCATCCGCTGGAGCTTCCGCTGCAGCTTCGCCAGCCCAAGGATGCGGGTCACGACGGTTCGCCCTCAACGACCAGCATCTCGATATACCGCCCACGCTCGTCCGGATTGGTGATGGCCTTGATATTGTAGGTCGCACCAGTGCGGGCGTTCTTTGCCCGCCAGGCGGGCGTCACCTCGCGGGTGCGCGTCGAACTACGGACCGTCAGTGTGTACGGCTGCACGCCAGTCAGGCGGGCCGCTATGACCGGCTCACTGCCCGTGCGTGGCTGCAGGCGGGCAGGCTCGGTGAAGATTGGTTGGAACGGCCCGGAAATTTCATTGCCGTAGCCGTCCGGAATCGCATCTCTGCGTTCGAACGTCACCCGCTCCGACAACGAACCGGCGCCACTACGTTTCCGCATCAGTCGCCACCTCCCCCTTCCGCGGCGCCTTCAACCGCACGCCCTTGCCCGCCGCCACTGCCTTGTCCGCTGCGGCGCGCGGCACATTGCCCGTCCACCCGGCCTTGTAGGCCACGGTGACCCCGGCCGTCGGCTTCCAGTCCATGTCGGCGGTGAAGTGGATCCACATGGCTAAGCCTCCGGCAAGGTTCGCCAGACGCGCCAAGGCGCGAGCAAGGAGCGCACCGCTCGCGGCAAAACAGCGTCGCCCTCGGCCTTGGGGTCGGGCTCGCGAAACTCGTAGAGGTCGCCGACGAACAGAAGGACAGCGGCAGCAATGGCCGGCGTGATCACCATCGCCGTCGGCTCATAACCGGGCTCGCCTTCGCCGGGGAGCGTTATGCCCTCTGCGACGACCTTGCGGTCCAGATATTCAACGACGACGCTCTCCGCCGCTGCCTGATAGGCTGCGATTTCCGCATCATCGTCAGGATGGAAGACGCGCAAATGGCGCTTCACGATGTCCAAATCTAGAAGCGCCATTCTTCACCCTAAGCAGCAACAACCGCGGCAGTCGCGGCGCTAGTATTGGTCACCCAGCCCCTGCCGTTCGTAGCGGTCACGGTGACGGTGATCGTCTTGCCGGTGTCGGCCGCAACGGGGGCATAGGTCGCGCCGGTCGCACCGTTGATGGCGACGCCATTGGCCTTCCACTGGCGCTTAAATGTCGGCGAGCCCAACCAAGTGCCGTTCGTAGCCGTTAGCGTCTGACCGACCCGGGGCGTGCCCGTGATGGCCGGAGCAGCCGTATTCACCGGCGTGCCAACACCAGGCACGACACCGCCACCAATGTAGCTGGATGCCTTGTGCTGGTTAGTCCTTGGACTTGCCATCGGGCTTGCCCTTCTTCGGCGCATCGCCTTCAGCATTGTCGGCCGGTGCATCCACCTGCTCGACATCGCCGAGCGTAATCAGTTCCTTGGCGGTGCCGTCGGCAATTTCCGCCTCGTCACCGCGCTTCAGGAAACCGTAATCGCCCGCGATCGACTTGAGTGCTCGAATTTTCATGCTTGTTCCTCGCTAGATGCGAGGGCGGCGCTTGGCCGCCCTCAGTCGACTTAGGCTGGGTTCACACCGCCGGTGACGAAGGCCTCGGGGCGGTAGACCGCCAGCGCAAGGCGCTCCTCGGCGCGGATCGTGAACATGTTCCTTTCGAAGTCGTCGACGTTCTCGCTGGAGAGCAGAACTTCCATCTCGAGGCGATCGTAGATCTGCGCTGCCATGTTGAAGGCGCCGGTCAGGAAGTCGCCAGCCGCCATCGCCTGGGTCTGCACAACAGGCAGCTTCCACAGGGTCGGAACAGTGCCCTCCTGCGGCTTGCCGATGATGTAGTTCCCGCCGGCATCCTTGGTCAGTTCGATCTTCGTCCAATCAATCGGGTTGAGAACGAAGCCGTTGGCCGGATACTCAGCCAGCACGACCTGCAGGATAGCCAGACGCAGACGATCAATCGCCGTCTCAGCAGTCGGGGCAAACGCCGGATTGAACACCGAAGCCTGGGGAACGAGGCCGCGGATATTCTGGCCGGTGCCATCGCCGGACAGAAGCTGCACTTCCTCCTTGAACTGCAGGCCATAGCGGGCGCGACCGTCGATGTAAGAGCGCAGGCCGGCCGCGTCGTCGAGGATCTGGCGCGACGCCTTGAAGATGTGCGCGATCGTACGGACCGGCGAGCTCACGAGATCAAACGTGATCTCCGACTTCGGCTTCGTCGCGCCCTCCGCAACGGGGGCGGCGTTGTTGGTAAAGCCGGTCTCTTTCACATACTCGACGTTGCCGGAGTCGGTCGTCCCAGGCATCAGCAGATCGCGGATGGTCATGGCGCGGTTCGGGGGAGCAATGATGCCCGGCACCCGGTGACCAGGCACAAGCGAATTGCCCTGCGAGCGGCCGGCGCCTACCGTGGTATTGGCCGTCGTAATATCAGCCAGTTCATTGCGGTTGACCTTTACGCGAACCGCATCGCGCGAGCCACCAGTCAGATTGGCCGCCTTAAAGGCTGCGCTCTCCAGCACCATATCGCCGAGCGACTTAAAGCCCAGGTCAGCGGCTTCATTTTCGCGAGCGGCCCGCTTCTCGAGTTCGCCAAGGCGGGTCGTGACTTCGCCGAGTTCGGACAGAGCCTTGTCGGTCTTGGTCTTCAGGTCAGTGGAAACTTCGCCGTTGGCCGCGAGCTTCGCGGTGAAATCGGAGCCCAGGTTCTGGACCTGCTCCTTAATCGAGGCAAGCGAAGTACCAAGCTCGCCGATCTTATCGGCAAGTGCATGTTCAGACATGTTATGGAAATCCTAGATTTTGAACGTCTTTGCTTGAGCCAGCACCTGGTCAAGTGCGGCCATCACAGCGCCGTCGTCAGGATCCCCCTGACCGTCCTTGAAGTAGAGCCGCGCCGCGCGCTCTGCTTCCGAGTTGGACAAGGCCATCAGTCCCCTGATGCCGTGCTCAAACTCGCGTATGGTGATCTGCTCGCCGGAGGCCATCTTGGCCGCCAACGCGGTTGCGGCTTCTGCGCGAGCCGCGTTCGTCGTCTTCAGCTTTCGGATCGCGACGGGCTCTGTGCCGGCACCGTATCGCTCTAGCGTCTCGTCGAGCGTGGCAATTCGATCTGCCATCCCCCGGTCGACTAGCTCCTCGGCGTAAAACACGCGGCCCTGCCCGAAACGGTCTTCGACTGTCGAGCGCGCAACGCCACGGCCAGCCGCAACGGCGTCGATGAAGCGCCCGTAGGAGCGGTTCACACTCTCCTGAATGTGGGCAAGCGCCTCTTCACCCAGCGGCTCGGTCTCGTTGCCCTCGACCTTGTACCTGCCAGCCGAAATGTAGGTCCGTTTGACCCCGCGCCTTGCCAAGGCGACAGAAACGTCGTCGTGGGCGGTGTAGACGCCAATCGACCCGGCCTTGCCCGACGGGGTAACGACGATTTCATCCGCAGAACTGGCAAGCCAGTACGCCGCGCTCGCAGCGAGACTGTTGACCTGCGCAATGATCGGCTTGTTGCCGCGGAGGCGCCGCATCTCGGTTGCCAACTCATCGGCACCGGGAACTGCCCCGCCAGGGCTGTCGATGTCCAGCACGACCGCCTTGACGTCTTCATTGGCCAAGGCCGAATGCAGCGACGCCTTGAGCGCCGAATAGGACGTGCCGCCGCTCATGGCGGACATCATGTCCATCTTTTGCGCCAGCACCCCGTCGACCGAGATCAATGCGACAGCGCCGTCAATCTTGGCGACGGACGCCGCGCGGGCGTCAGAAATCGCCGCAGCCATTTCGCCGGGCAGGAACGCCTCACCAACGGCACGACCGACCAGCACGTCGGCCAAGATGCCTAGTTTTTCGCGCTGAATAGCCCACGGCTCCGCCGCGAACGCCATCATCAGGTGCGGGAACCGAAGCGAGCCCTTCATATCGTGCTTGGCTGGCTTCTTGTCCTGCGGCTTGTCGTCAGCCTTGCCGGCCGGTTCAAGCTCGCTGTCGACGTACCACTTGTGGACCATGTCCATGTCGTCGAACTTGATGGCATACGGGGTTTCGGCCGAAACCTCTTCCACAGTTCCGGCCTTCTGACCGGACATGTGCGGGTCGCCCTTGACCTTAACCCGGTCGCCTACTTTGAATTTTGCCATTGTCAAACCTGGGTTGAGGTTGTCGGTTCGAGCGGCGGCCCACCATTTTGGCCCAGCATGTCGAGCCGGGTCATGGTGCCGTTAACGATCGCCTTGTCGCCGCCCTTAACTGGCGGCTTGTCCTCGTAGGACCGGGCCTCGTCGACGAGGTAGATGCCGTTTGAAACCATCTTCGACAGGAACTCTGCCCGCGCCTGGCTATCGCCGCGCAGCAGTTCTTCCATGTTGAATTTGACCTTCGTCTTCTTGCGGGTCTTGGCATCGAGCAAGTCTCGATAGATCGCCGCTTCAATGCGTTTGAGCATCGGCCGCATGCAGGTCTTGGTGAATTGCAGAATTAGCTGCTCAATGCCGCTGCCCCACGTTGTAGTGCCGTTGGCGGCGTGCCCAATCATGACAGGCGGCACGCCGAAGATGCGGCAAATCTGCTCGACGCTGTACTGGCGAGCCTCGAGGAACTGCGCATCCTTCGGATTGATGGTCATTGGATAGGGCTTGAAGCCCGCTTCCAACACCGTGACCCCGCCGGCCTTCTCGGCGCCAGCGAACTGGGTCAGCGTGTCTGCGATCTGCTTGCGCTGCTCTGGCTTGAGGGTTTGCTCAGAACTGACGATCAAGGACGACAGCAAGCCGTTCTTGAACATCCGGCCGGCGACCTTTTCGCCTGCAAGCGCGTTGCCGACCGTGTTCCGCACGACCCCAATCGGAGACATGCCTCGATCGCAGCCGGGCAGACGCGCGCCGCGGACATGAAACATCCGGTTTTCGGCGACGCGGCGCTTCTTGCCGTCTTCGGTCACCTCGTAATAGCGGGTGTTCCTGCCATCCTTGGACCGGCAGACGTCCACAGCGAGCGGATGAAGCGGGTTGAGTGCCACCAGGCGCTCGCCGTTCATCTTCTTCTCAGCGAAGAAGTTGCCGTCCAGCAGCAAACACAGCGCCGCCATCGACCAGAATTCTGGTGCGGTGTCGTCCATGTTTGGCATGTCGTGCAGGAGTTCGTAGAGCGGCGACTCCTTGTCGATCGTCACGCCGTCTTCGCCGTAAACGATGCAAGGCAGGGTGCCGGCCGCGTTCTGGACGAGGCTGACACAGGCCCAAACCGCATCCAGCGACAAAGCGCTTTCGATCGTTACGGTTTCGCCGGAATTGGTGCCGAGACCGAAGAAGCCTCGCCAGAACTCACCGTCGGTGAGCTTGATGGGCCTTCCGACCCATCTGTCAAAAAAGCCCATCAGGCCTCACCATTCGGGATTGCCGTCACCAGGTGACGGTCACAATGTTGTTGACGAAGTCGTCGATTGACGTTTCAGGCTCATACGTCCCCGCCATCGCGGTCGCGATTGCGAGAGCCACGGCGCCGTCGATGCGGCCGCGTGACTTCTGTTTGTCGAGTTTGCGGTTTCCGCTCGGGTCCTGGCGCACCGTGGCATTCATCATGCACATCGTCAGGACCGGGTGCCCGCCATGGGCTAACTTCTTGTTGAGCAGGATGCTCTCGAGCTCGCGCAGAGCCGGCGACATGGAAGCGAAGCCCTGGCCGAATGGCTCGAACACCGCAGCGTCGCCCTCAAGTTGTTCTTCAGTGAAGCCGACCTTCTGTAGCCACGGCTTAAGGTGGCGCCAGTTCCAGCGATCGAACCCGATCTTCCTGATATCGAGGATTTCGAACTGCTCGCGCAGGTGATGGGCTACAAATTCGTAATCGACTGTCGGGCCTGGCGTCGCCTCGAGGAATCTCTCACCCTCCGCATTAGGTGAATTCCACACATCGTACGGAACGCGGTCAGCCTTCGCCTTTTCTCGCAGCGCATCGCCCGGCAGCCAGAACGTCGGCTTTACGTGCCAAATCGTGCCGCCGTCCGCCTCCCTTGGTGCCATGAGCACCAGACTGGTAAGGTCGGAGACCTCCGAAAGATCCAGCCCGCCGAACACCGGCAACCCGTCGAAGTCTTCGACCGGGCCATCGCAGGCTCGCCATACAGCCGGGGCAACGAATGGAGCGGAGGCATCGATGCGCTGGTTCAGGAACAGCCAGCGAAAGCTGGCTTCCTTGGTTGGCATGCGGCTAGCCAGAAGCGAGAAGTCCTCAACGTCCTTAATGGACCTGAACACTCCCAAGGCCGGGTTTGCCGCCGCCCACGCGTCTCTGTCGTCCAGTTCGCACTCGACCGGGGCAGTGTAGACGTGGCTGACAATGCGCGGGTCTTTCGACGTCTCCGCGTCATCGATCCAGCGCGAAAAAAGATCGTTGTCTGTCGCTGCCTGCGTCGAGATGGCGAACAGCATCGCGCGCCCCTCATAGGCGCCTTGCGACGTCTCAATCGCTTCTACGAAGTCGTCCGTCGGACCTTTGATCTGCCCGACCTCGTCAAGGAGGGCCAGGATCGGCGAGCCACCGTGCGCGCTTTTCGCTTCCGCGGAACTCGCCTGATACTCGACGTTCTTCGCTAGGCCGACAATCATCTTCGCCGAGGGAACGATGCGCGCGAGCTTCGAAAGCTCTGGCGACATCATCACCATTTTGGCGGCATAGTTGAAAACCTCCGCCGCCTGTTTACGCGAACGCGCTCCAGAAACGATGCGTCCGTTCTGGTAGGCCTCAGGGCCAACAATGTGTGCCAGCAGCAGGCAGGCGATCAGTCCTGTTTTGCCGTTCTTTCTGGCGATCGACAGGTATGCGCGCGAGGTTCCGGCCGGGTTATCGTAGACCGCAAGAATGAACTTCTTCTGGAAGCCAAGCAGGCGCACTGGCTTCCCGAGAAGCGTCCCCTCGGGCACAAGGCAGTACCGTTCGATGAACGCGATTACGCGCTCACCGCGGCTCAATGTCTTTTTGGCCATCGCTATTCCGGACGGGCCAGCAGGTCGCCCTCTAACGGATTGTCGTCCTCGATCTGCTTTGCTGCCCCTCGGCGCTTGGCCACGTCCCGCGCCTCGCCCGCTTGCGCACGCGCGTGGAGCGACAGCGATCGGCGAAACGACAGAATTGAACTGGCATGCATCTGCACGATCGACTTGCGGGGGTTGGCTACAGGCGTGCCCTTTTCGGAATGGGCAACACCGCCCTCCTCGCGAAGGAGCTTTTGCTCGCGTACAAGGTCGGCCATCGTTCTGGCCAACATGGCAGCAAGTTCAAGCTGGTGCGCTGACCACTCTGACCGCGCGTATTCCGCGATCACGTTCCGGAAGAACGGCAGGTCCTCGCCGTCGAGCGGCACATTCTCCGGCGGCACAATTTCCACCGTCGCCTTGGCCATAACGCGCACCGCTTCGGACGCGCTATCAATACGCGCCCTGCGCTTCGCCATGACTGGTCCTCATAGAAAAATCTGTATTAGCACTAACGCTCGTGGACCCAGCCGGTCCGGGCGGCCGATGCCCGGACTTCGGAGGTACCCCGTCAGATGGGGTAGCCGTCCACGCCATAGGTCACCACTGTCCTGCCGTGGTCTTCCATCTGCCCTCGCGAAGAGTGGCAGGGCTTGCACGTGCTGACGAAAGGACCGGACCAGAACAACTCCAGGTCACCCTTGTGCGGTGTAGAGTGGTGCACCTCTGTAGCCACTGTCACGTCATCCGCCTCAAGGCAGAAGGCGCAGAGCGGATGCATCGCCAGGTGCTGCTCTCGTAGTCGCTGCCAGCGCGCGGTCTTGTAGAGGCGACGCCAGGGGCGGTTGTCAGCCAAAGATACTCCCAAGCGAAGGCTGCGCCTTGTCGCGCAGCGCCTGCCAGTACAGGCGAACGTGACCGGTGACGGCCTGGCATGCGAGTACAGCGTCGCATTGGCGCAGAAGGGCAAGCTTGGTCATGGCGTCTCCTCGGTTGAATGGAGCCAGCAGCAGGACTTGAACCCGCAACCCTCGCAATACAAAAGCGCCGCGCTACCGTTGCGCCATGCTGGCATTGTCTTGGCGGGGTCTTAGACGCGGATGACATGAGCAGAGCCGCAGACGGGAATTGGTTGCAGCGGCGCGATTCGAACGCGCGACCTTCAGGTTATGAGCCTGACGAGCTACCGGGCTGCTCTACGCTGCTGGAAACTTATGTGGGGCGGCAATCCCTGCGGTGTGCACGACCGACGCGACACGCTCACCCCACTGCCCATTTACGGGAAACCGAAAGCGGCGACCTCAACCCGCAATGCAGGGAGGCCGCCGCAGAACGCCCGATGCCGCGGAGGAGGACGCGCAAGGGGCGATGGATGCACGACAGCGCACGCAGCGCATGGCTGCGCCAGTGGGGCCGCTTGCTTTCTACTGTCGTGGATAGTTACGCCCGGTTCAGCGGCTGCACCTAACTGCAGCATGACCGAGCGTCCGTGGCAAAGCGCACGGATGGGGCGGGGTAGCTTTCGCTACCCCTCACCAACATTCACCATGAGAACGGGATAAAGGGACCTCACGCTGCCAATTTCGTTACAGCCGCGACAACATTATCGTTTGCAGCAATCAGCATTGCCCGTCCTTGCCTTTCTGCGTGCTTACCGTGCTTGCCGTGCGCCTTACCGATGTCGGCCATGCTGCCTGCGGTTGCGGCAACATCCAATGTCTGCCTGTCGCTTTTTGGAAGCGATGCGATAATCTCGGCCCACAACTCGCGTTCGACGACGTGTGTGGTGATGTCTTCCCATGCGATGCTGCCGCTCTCGCCCTTCTTGCCCTTCTCCAGCCCAGCAAACAACTCTCGTAGACTTGACGGCTTCCAAGGGAAGCCCTTTTTGCAGACCGTAACCGGGAACGCGCCGAGTGCCTCAATCTCGGCGCGCAACTCAGCCTTTGTTTTTTTTGGCGCCGGCTTCTCAGCCTGCCGTGCGGTTTTTGTCTTGCGTTTGACTGCGTTGGGGCGCTTGCCCCCATACACCGTCGTGTAGCCGGTATTGCTGACGATCGTGTCGCCGCCCAACACTCTCTCTTGCCTATCATGAGTTCCGAGCATCGCGCCCACTGGCATTGGGGCGTCGAATTCAATGACCTTGCCGTCGATGCTGTACCTGTGAGCTCGCTCCGTCTGGTTGCCGTCGCTAAAGCGAAGCTTGCCTATGCCCACGATCTGGCCCGCCTCGTTTCGAGCTACCTCGCCCTCAGCCACCTCATTCATGATCTCGCGAAGCGTGGGCCGGATTGCAGCACGGCGTTCCGTGTGCAGCCCATCCAAGTCTTCATGGTTGTTGTCGTTAGCAACCTCGGCACGCCAGTTGGTTTTGATCGGCTCAATTGGCCCCTCGGGGCGATTGCGATAAGCCAAAAGCGGATTGAGCTGCTCCGCCATTGATGCGTGGCGTGGTTTCTTGCTCATGCTGCCCTCGCAAAATCATCAACCATGTCTATTGCGTCTACCTCGACCAGCTTGTCAAAGACGTGCTTGAAAAGCTTAACCAGCCTGGACTTCACCACCGCCAATCGGCGGATTTGCTTGAATTGTGTGGCGCGAACCTATCTCGCGAACCCATTCAGTGCGAAACGGAACGATGTAGTCCGGATAGGTCCTGACCAGCCAGTGGCAAAAGAACGACCACTCCTTGTTCGACATATGATTGCCAGGCGTCTGAAACCGCTGCAGGGTCTTCCTGTCGCGCCACCACTGCAGCTCTACTGCCTTGTTGTCGTTGGCCGGTTCCGTGCGCTTGCCCGAATGCCACTCGCAAGTACCGTCGTCGTTAACGACCAAGTACTTGATGCCTGAGCCAAAATTCTTCTGAACTCTGTCTTCATCGCATTGTGCACGGACCGTGTGCCCAACCATGAAGCCCTGCGACTTCACGTCGACGCGAATTAGTTTGTCCGTCGACCAGTCAAGTGCGAGTAGGTCTGCCCGCCCATTCCGGGATACGTTACGAAATACATCGTAGCCCTGCTGAAGAAGCCAAGCTGTAGCAATATGCTCGCTAATGGCGCCCTTCGTCCCTGGACTAACCTTTATCTTCTTGCCGCGCGCATTTCGCGTAGTCGTCTCTGCCATATGAACTCCTCATGTGGTGGATGTGGCCCTGGCAGGCCAGATGTTGCGCGCTTGGTGGGCGCACAAACTATATATAGTGTTTTAGGCCGATTTTGTCGCGGCAACGGCGCAAGTATTTTCGTTCCCGGCCAGCCACCCGCGGACCGTAGCAACAGCCTGGGCCGCAGCGTACCAATATGGCTAGATGAACGTCACAACCTTATTGCTCTTGATGAGGTTGTCCTGTCGCCACATTGGCCTCAAGTTCGATAGCGCCCAGCACGCTTGGAATTCTCTATCGTCGGTCGTTTTGTAAGAGAAAGAACTGAGCGGCACGATGTGATCAATATGCCACCCGTAAAGCCCGTAGTTCTCCCACGTCATTCCTGGAAGGAACTGTCTTTCGAGGTGGGTCTTCAGGTCTTCGGGGCTATACGGCAGTATTTCAAACGCCCTTCTTCCCGCCTTTGCCCCTTTTTGAAGGCCCCGTTTTATAGCTCGCGATATTGAATCTGTCAGTTTCCCCATTACCGTTTCGCGCTTCTTTTTCGCTGACGCGCGAGCCGCCGCAAGGTAAACGTCTTTGTATTCTTCCCGGTATCTTTTTGCCCTCCCGAGCTCTTTCTCCCTATTTCTGACGTAATGCCTTCGGCTTCTCTCTTTGTCTTTTGTGTTTCCGCTCTTGCGACGTCTTTTAGCTGCCTCGCTTGTCTTCTCTGGGTTCGCTTGAACGTATTGAACGCAATCCTGATTGGTGCACTTCTTGCATCGGCTTCTCGGGTTCCCCCACCTGCTGTCGAGATAGAATTCCGTATGCGGCTTAATTTCCCCGCACTTGGTGCACGCCTTCGTTTGGCCAATCGCCTGGTCTGTATCCGTCATGCGCAATATGTCTCATTTGCAATATGCCTATCGTCATTCGCCGACAGCCATCCCCGAATGAGCGAGATAGCCTGGTGTGCCGCATCGGCTTCTGTCTCTGCCTGAATTTCGACGATCTCAAAGCCAAGGGCGCGGAGAAGGGGGAAGCGCATCTTCTGGCTTTCCTCAAGTCTCCCCTTCTTTCCTTTGAATTCCATACTGCGAAGTACCCCGCCGAAGAAGTACACCCTGACATCCGGTTCGCCGGCTGCCATCCCAGCGGCCTTTAGCTTCGTACCTGCACCCCGTCCGCGCTTGCCAGATCCATTTTGATCGGCCGCAAGGGTAAATGTGCCGAGGCGAACAGCCTCCGCTTTGGCGACGTATTCCGGCATCCGCTTCATTTCACGCACCGCCGCAATCTGAAGGTCAATCTCCAAGACTTCCGGCGTCTCGGTAGTGACACTCACCGTGCCGTCGGTCTTTGTTGTGGTCACTATGCGAGTGCGCACTCCGTTGACCTTGACGGTTTGGACTATCCGGCTGCGCTTGGTTGCGATGGGCCTGCGGGTGGTGGTCTTTGCCATGAGGTCTCCTCGATGTGGTGTTGCCGACGTTGGTGGCGCCGACAAATGGGGAAGTATGGTTTGGCCGAAAAAGCGCAAGGCGGGGGTGAAAATATTTGGGGCTAGGAGCGAGCGTCCATTCCTCCCCTATATATAATACAGACTCTAGAAAATGAGAGAAAAGACTACATTTGATATATAACGTGGATGGATGGATTTAATGTTATATATATATATTAGCCTATTGATTTCATTACGTTTTTCGGCCTGACTTTCGTCCATTTCGGACTTGGATTCATCCATTGACGAAATTCGGCCGGAGGATTTCATCCACGGACGAAAGTCAGGGCTGGATGGAGGTTGTTGGACGGCCCGGCAATGGCCAGTCAGCAGGCCGGTATCCGTCGCGGTATGCCTCCATCAGCAAGGCGACGTGAGTGGGTATCTGGCGCGGGTTCTTGTCGCGTTCGTAGGTGCTGACGGTGAGCGCCGTCTCGTACCGCAGCACGCGTGAAAGCTGGGCCTGTGTGAGGCGCAACTTATGACGTATCGCCTTGAATACCGACGCCGTCATTGCGCCGGTAGCCTCGCCCTCCCGGCTGTCACCAAGGGGAAAACTATACGTCGAGTTGAATCGTGGCCGCTCGGTCTCTATGGCCTTCCTCTCGGCCGCTAGAGCATCCTCCCTTGTTGGGAAGCACTCAACCTTGATATCGGCAATGTCCTCCGCCCACGGCGAATACAATTTGTGCTGGTAAAGCCTGCGCTCAGTGTCTGATGTCACGCCAACATATAGCAGAGATCCTCCGGCATCGATATGCCGATACAGGAAGGCGTCACTGGTCTTTTGGCCAATCGCCTGGACGGTATCCTTCATGGTATGCCCTCATAAGTCGCGCCAGATGGTCAGGCACCGGACGCGGGTTTGTCTGTCGCTCGAACTCCGAAATACGCATCGGCGAGCCATACCCCAGGAACGAGGCAAGCCCGGCTTGGGTGAAGCCGAGCTGCTCACGGATGGCGCGGAATTCGTGGTTGGTCATAGGTCACTCAAGTCAGGCGCTGTCCGATAGTGCTCTGCCCACCGCCTTCTCGGGTCAAATCCTGAATAAATCCATCCGTCCATCTGTGTCTGGTTCTTGCCTTCATGGCTCCACTCGTGGCGCTGGAACCAGTGATGCGTGCATTTGCAAACCCAGATGCGATAGCCGTTGCACCCGCCGTAACCCTCGAATGGCATCCAATCAGTTACGCGGCAATCGGCATCGGCGAAATCGGTCGGCTGTAGGTTATCTCTTAGCAGGGCCATAGAGTGTGGCGGGTTTCCCCGCCCTCCCTTAGTCGACGTTGGCTGCTACGAGTTCATAGGAAGCATGGTCAGCGTAGGTCCAGTTGCGCATGGTCCAGCGACGCTCGATGTCGTGGCGTTTCTGCTCAAATTCCCACTCGCGGTCGTGGGCGGCGTTCCATGCCGAAGAAAGCTCTTCGGCAATATTCTCTCCGGCTTCAACGCGATCGTTGTAGCCAGCCAGTTCAGCCCTAACGACTTCGATAGCTGCTTGGTTGGCCGCGACGTCTGCGAGATACTGGCGCTTGGTGTACTTGCTCATTTGGGTCTCCTCAGTGTGGTGTGGCTGGCGGTTTGGTGTCCCGCCGCTCATGAATTACATATAGCGCATCAGCGTTAGTAACGCAATAGCGTTACAACAGAAAAAGGGGCCGAAGCCCCTCTTTTTACGCCACCCAGATCAGACGCCGCGTCGGACGCCCCTTGCCGTTGTCATTGGCCGCGTATTCGACCTGCCCCGTCTTAGACAGGTCATCCAGAATTTCCTTCCGTTGCCACCCGTCGATGGCCTTGCAGCGGTCGGCCAGTCGGCCTTCCGTGATGCCCTTGCCTCCGGCCTTGCGGATGAGCGCGGCAATCTTCTTATAGTTCGCCTCGCGCTGGTTATCGGCCAGGTGCTCCCCCACCTCGGCAAGCATCGTCGCGGCGCAGGTCCAGGCCACACAGGCAGCCCATTCAAAGTTGGCCTCAGTGATGACCGGGTGCTTGGGATCAGTGCCGATCGCCACGATCAAGGCGAGCTTTATGGCGTTCTCGACGATGCGCCTCATGAACGGTCGGCCCTCGACCGCCACCATGTTTTCCTTGGCGTCGATCGTGTCCTTGACGGATCGGAAGATGCCTAGGGCGTCGTCTGTCCACGGCACAATGGTCGGCTTGTTCTCTGCCCAGCCCGCGTTGACCTTGATCTTGGCGAGGTTGCCACGCTTCTCCGCGACATTGATGCCGGCCACGTCCGCCATCCGGCTCATGAGGATGTGGGGCACGTGCCTGACATCGGCTTCCGGCTTCACGGCAGCCGGCTTGTCCCCGGTGACGTGGAACAGGATCAGTCGTGGCAAAAGGCCATCCTCCGCGCTTGCCGACGACAGGGCGGACCAGAACTGGTCTGGCGTCGAAGTCCCATGGATGCAGAGGTTGGGGTTGTAGATGCGCTTCGGGGGCGTGCCGCGGTATGCCGCGCCCTCAAAGAACGTGGACGACGCGGAATAGTAGTCGCGCAGGTCGGTCGAAATGGCTCGCTGATGGCTTCCCGCCTTGCGGTCGGTGATGTCCCGTACGAAACCGCCGAACTCGTCGATCTGGCAGTTGACGGTCGGGTTTGCCTCAAGCACTTCGCGCAGCGCCGATGCCGACATGATGCGGGCCGGGCCGCTGAAGCCGTCGAAAATCCCGTGGTCAGACATGAGCACGCGCTTGATCTGGCTGCGGGCATGCTCCTTGCCGAAACCGGATTCCGCCAGTGCGACGGTGTATATGTTCGGGCGGGTGTCACGACTGCCTGTCGAATACCGCGCACCGGCGAGCGATGCCACCAAGGGCAGCACCGCGGCCATGGCAAGCGCGCGTGACGGCTGCTCGGCCGACGACACAATCCAGTCGATGAGGTCTTCCACTAGCCCGCCGGGGTACGTGAGCGACTCAAGGTCGGCCACGGCCTCGAGCTTGTATTCTGGGGCGTCGTCCTCTTCCGGGTGGGGCTCTTGGGCGGGCTTGGTCTTGGCGCCGGCCACGAGCTTGGACGTGTCGACGGGGCGGGTGTTGTCCACCTCGCGCTCCGGTATGGCGCGGGGCTGCTTGATGCCGGCGTCCAGGCCTCGCCTGATCTTGGCTCTGATTTCCCGCTCCCCATCCTTGGCGACCACGCCGCAAGCATAGGCGGCATCAAACAATCCGGCCTCCGCTTCCGCCCGCGACAGGGCGCCAGCACCGACAAGAGTCCCGAGAGAAAAAGCGGACTTGTTGACCTGCTCGCCGCGATTGCCGGGAGGCGTCGCGGCGAGCTCGTGCAACTCAGCCTCTACGGCCCGCTCAACGTAGGCATCATTGCTGCCCGGCTGATAGTGATAGTCCGACGTGGAGGTTGTGGGGCGCGGCGGCAAGACGAGGTCCAACAGCCAGGCCGGCGCCTCGGCAAGTGGCGGCAGTCCTTCACCGTCGTAATCCAGCCACGTGTACACCCTGCCGTCGGCGGTCTTACTGCCGGGGGCGATCACATACCCACCGCTGCCCCGCAAATCCAGGCCTGCGCCCATCTTGCCGCGGTTGCGAACGCCAGGGACATGCTTGAAGTAGCGGTGCTCGCCACCGCCTGCCGTCTTGGCAGTTGCCGTTGGCGGAAGTTCGCCGTGAATGGCCTCAAGGGCTGCAAGCGCCTCATAGCCGTTGATGATGTTGCCCTCGTCGTCCTTGTGCACGTCGACGTCGAGAACAAAGGCTCCAAGCTGCTCGCCAGTCGGGATGCCCACCATTGCGCCGGGGTTGCGCTCCCAAAGGATGTTCACGAGGCGCAGGTTCTTCGTTGCGCCCTTGAAGCCGTTGGATATGAGGGGGGTCTTTGCCTTGTGGACGATTTCCTCACCAGTTTCGCGGTCGAATTCATCCGTATGTTCGTCCGCGGCGCGGCACGGAAAGACCGGGATGCCGGAGGCGACGTAGGACAGGGCGAGGGATACGTCGTTTGCGGTGGCGTGCGGAAGGGCGGTGTTGCCGTCAGCAACGGCGATGGTAGTGTTGGTCATGGGAACTCCGAGATTGCCCGCAAGCGAAGCGCGCTATGACATGCGCCGCGAAGGCAGTAGCTGGACCGTGTACGACATCTTCACCGGCCTTCCGGCGGTGGTGAATGGTGTCACAATGACTGGATTGGAAATCGAGGAAGCCGACGACTTGGTCGACCTCCTCAACCTTCATGATGTTAGGCGGCGCGGGTTGCTTTAAAACGGCGCCTGCCCGTCCCGCACAATCTCTCTCATTCGATCAGCACACCCCCGCCACACCGCACCCACGAACATCAGCACCTGGCTTTCTTCCCACGTGCTTAGGTCGCTGCCGTACTCCTCGACCAAGGGCGCCGCTGCCTCCATTCCGCCCTGCCGGGCGCGTAGCTCATAAGCCGTCGGCCGGCGGACGGAGTGCACATGCTCGAGCAGCGACGTGCATTCCTGGCAGAGCCACCTTATGGGCTGCCCACGGCGATCGGGCGCGAGCCCGATGCCGGTTGCCTGACGGGTGCAGATGTCGCAAACGTCGGGGGTGTTGAGGTCTGGGGTGGTCATGCGGCACCTGCTTGCGCGGGGGCCGCAGTGTTGTCGTTGGCTGGGCGGGCGTGATCGCGCCAATCGAACCACTGGATCTGCGGCCGTCCTTCGTGGCGCTTGTCCCAAACGAACCAAGCATGACAAACCGCGCTGCCAGCCTTCGGCCCGGTCCAGCCATGGCGGTGCATCATCGGTAGGCGGCGGCTAGCTACGTGAACGCGGGCCAGCGGCGTGCTGGCGAACCACGGCATGCGAGAAGCGCCTTCAAGGAAGGCCAGCCGGAGCAGCATTGCAACGTACGGGGCGCGTCCGAGAGCCGCATCAACGAACTCTCGAGCCAGTTTGAAGGGTGGATTGGTGATGATGGCTGGGAATGTGAATCGCTCGTCCGCGTCAAACACATCCATGACGCTCGCGCCAGGATACCCACGGTCGACGATGTCCGAGCAGACGACATTGCGGCCAGCGCCCTTCAGCACTTCCGCGATAGCCCCGTCGCCGCAGGCGGGCTCCCAGATCGTGCCGTCAGGCAGCCACTTACTTTCAACGGCAAGAAGCGCATGAACTGCCTCTGGCGGCGTCGCGTAGAAGTCGTGTTCTCTGTCGGCATGACTGTGCATGCCGACGCCGGCAACCATTGCCATGGTTTTCTCCTCTTTGTGGTGGTCACCGCGCGTTGGTGGCGCGCGGTGTGGTGTGTGTGGTGGTGGGTTAGGAAAGGCGGACGAACCGATAGGCCGTAACGATGCCCAAGAAGCTGTCGCGCCTAACCTCTGTGGCGAACCCGTTAGGCGCGGGAGGAGGGTCAACGTAGCCCCCGAGGCTTATCCAGCCGCCGCCTTGTTGCCCCGCAACAATCGGGCGGTGGTCAGGAAACCAGTCGTCGTAGGTGGCGAGGTTGGCGCGGCCCGGCGCTTCCGCGCTATCCTCAAGAAACTGGCGCTGAAGCTCTAGGCACTTCGAATCCCATAGATTGAGGAAGGATTCGTCGTATCCGCATTCGCGTGCCCACTCGGTAAATTCGCCCCATTGCTCGGTAGGAATTAAGTTTTTCATCACGCCGCTACCCGCAACGTATCCTCACCAGTCATCAGCGCCGCGCCCTTCACGGCTTTACCGGCCACAAGCGCTTCCCGTATCAGCCCCTTATCCGGCGTCGTCGTCACCTTCACATAACTCCGAGGCAGCGCCGCCTCGTCGACGATCTCCACACTGTCGCGCCCCTTGCTCACGCTCACCGTCGCTTCGGCCAGGGGCACCTTCGTCAGCCCGCCGGCCTTCATCAGTCGCAGAGCCATGGCGCGCATTGCTTCCTTGCGGCGCTCAAACCTGCCCTTGCGGTCCGACAGTTCGCGGGCGCGCTCTGTAATTGCGGCCAGCATGGAGTTGGCATCGCGCTCGATCGCAATGATGCGGCCCAGGACGCGGTGCGCGTCGGTCTCGCCTTCGATCGTGTCGGCCCGCAGCGTCTCGTCTTCCGCGAGTTCCGGGAACGCCGCCAGCAGGTCGGCAAATGCTGCCTCCAGCATTGCGACGTCATAGGCCAGGTATTGCTGCTTCTTGTTGTCGTTAAGTGCTGTTGTCATGGTCTGCTCCTCTTGTGGTGGTGGCGGCTCGTTGGTGGCGAGCCGGTGGTTAGTTGTCGAAAAAGAAAACAACGCGAGATGCGTCAGCTTCCTTGAGCCGATCTAAGTCGCGGAAGAATTGCGGCCCAAGAAACTCGCGGTAGGTCGTCATCTGGCCGTCGCCTGGTTCAGCCGTACACCCGCCATCAAGGCCCCAAGCCGTCCGGCGCGTGACCCGTCGGTCTTCAACTGGCTGGTCGTAGTTGAAGGCGATAAGCTCATCGACGCCAATCCAGCTTGGAGAGTGGGCGTCGCCGCGCCATGTATCGAACTCCTCCTGCGCGCCGTCACTAGCGTTTGCAGGCCAGCCGCGTCTTGCAGCTATCGGTGGCACGTCTGAGTAATTCCGAACGTCCGCAAGAAATCCGAACATGCCGTAGCTCCGCCAGTCGAATGGCGTCCGATACCCCTCTTCAAAAGGCACATCCGTTATGGCCTCGTAGCCTGTGGCGCTCTTGCGTTCCGCCATAGAATGAATGTCACAACCCATTGTTATTTCTCCTTCAAAATGGGATTTCGTCTGCCAGAATTTCGGCCAGGCCAGGTGAGTAGTTATCGTTCGCCGCCGGCTCGTGGTTGTCGTTGGCGGCTCGCTCTGTGCCGACCCTGTGCTCTTTGATGTTCGGGTACTTGGCGTTTTTGCTGTAATCCAACTGGATTTCGGCCGTTTCTTTGAGCTCGCTTTGACGCTCTAGCCACTCCATCACAGTTCTTGGGAATGGACGTTGCCCACCGTGCTGCGACCAATACCTTTGCGACTTTGGCACTGCCCTGTGGCTGCTTTTGTCTTCCGATTGCCAATGCTGGGGGCAAAGCCACTCGTTCACCACCTTGAGGCCGACCGTGTATGACACCTTGACGCTGTCAATCTTGCCGCCCTTGCCTTCATGGTAGTAGAACCGCCGAGCCTTCACCTCATGCCATGGCTTCTCCGTGCTGAGCACGGGGGCGTCGGCCGCAGTCGCCGTGATCTTCACCTCTTCACTTGGCGGGAAGACGTAACCGCAGCAGTGGCACACTTTCGCCGAGGCGTGGATAAGCTCGCCGCAGCCGAACTTGCCGTTTTCATCGCGCTTAGCGCTTGGTGTTTCCTCGGTAGGACACACCTTCCGAGGCGCCTCGCCACCGCCGCTACCCGGCGCTTTCGGCCGGATCTGATCAATCGGCCCGTGGTAAGCCAAGTTCTTCCCGTGGTCGGCGATGAGGCAGTCTTCCTTGCCGTCGCAATTGCGCGTGCCGCGCCCGAGAATTTGGACGAGCTTGCCGGCCGACTTCGTTGACAAGATTAGCGAAATGAAGTCCACGAACGGGAAGTTGGTCCCGGTCGTGAGCATCCCCACAGAGACGATCGCCCACAGCTTCCCGGATCGGAAGTCGTTAAAGATGCGGTCGGTCTCGTGCGCGTTGTCGCTTGTCAGGGATTCGCACGTCCGCCCATGCTTGCGGATTTCGTCGCGAATTCGAACGGCGTTTTCCTTGCTGGTGGCATAGAAGAGCGCGGCACGACGGCCTTCCGACAACACCATGTCTTCAGCGACAGCCTCGACAATGATGCGCTCGGCGGCCTCTGAAAGCTGCCCAGGGATGTACTCGCCGCCGCGCGTCCCGACGCCTTTCAGGTCGATTTTCGCAGTGGTCCTCTGGCTGGTAAGCTTGGTCAGATAGCCCTTCTCGATAAGCTCGCTGATGCCGATCTCGTAAACGACATCGTCGAATAGCTTGAAGCGAACCGGCTTACTGTTCTCGTCAACCTCGCCGTCTGTATCCAAATCATCTGTCAGACGCCCCGAATCCATCCGGTAGTCGGTGGCAGTCGTCCCCATTATGCGGCTGTCTGGCGTGCGATTCCTCACCGCGCGAAAGAACTTGCCGTATTGAGTGTTGGCATTTCGCGAAATAGCGTGCGCCTCGTCGACCATGACAAGATCAATGTCTCCGATCTGGTCGACCTTGTTCCAGATCGACTGGATGCCCCCAAAAAGCACCTGTGCGCCCGCATCGCGGCGGTTCAATCCGGCCGAGTAGATGCCCGCCGGGGCGAACGGCGAAAGCCCAATGAACTCCTTGAAGTTCTGAGCAACGAGGCGGGAATCGTGCGTGACGTTCGCGATCCGCATGTCGGGATAGTCGGCGAGTAGTTCCTCGACGATCTTCGCCAGCAAGAGTGCCTTGCCGGCCCCGGTGGGCAGGACGATCAGGCCATTGCCACCGCCCTCGCCCCAGTACCGGTACAGCGCGTCGATGGCGTCTCTTTGATAATCACGAAGCTGCAACATTACGCAGTCCTCGAAAACAAGTCTTCAATGTTATCGTTCGCTGGCTTGCGGGTCCTCTTGGCGACGGACGGCGCGTCAATCCGCTCGCGGGCCATTGCCGCATATTCCGGGTTCAACTCGCAAAGGACGGCGTTGCGGCCATGTTGCTTAGCAACCAGGCCGGTCGTTCCAGCCCCGCCGAATGGGTCAAGAACTATGCCTCCTTCAGGGCATCCGGCGAGAATGCATGGTTCTATCAAGTCAGGCGGGAAAGTTGCGAAGTGTGCGCCTCTGAAGGGCTTTGTGCTTACGGTCCAGACGGATCGGCGGTTGCGCATTTCTGTAACGGCCCGGAAGGCGTTTTGCCCGGTCCGGGCCATAGCCTCGGTCTTACCGTTGAACGCACCCTTGGTGGCGCTCGGACGCACCCTCTGGCTGCGCCCTAGTTGATGTTCGCCGGTCTTTCCGGTGTGAAACTCGCTTCCGCGAGGGCCGCAGATGGACGGCTCTTTTATCGCGTCTGCATCGTAATAGTAGCGCGGCCCCTTGCTGAGTATGAAAATGTACTCGTGCGCCTTGGTACAGCGATCCCGCACGCTCTCCGGCATGGGATTCGGCTTGTGCCAGATAATATCCTGACGCAGGTACCAGCCGTCGGCTTGCAGTGCGAAGGCGACCCGCCACGGGATACCGATTAGATCCTTGGACTTTACTCCAAGAGACGGGAAGCCGTGCCTATTCGGCGCATCCGTTCCATACTTCGCCTCAAGGTCTGGCCGCGCCGCATTGGTGCCCTCGCCCTGTCCACGAGCTCCCCACGACCCTGCATAGCTATCCCCCAAATTCAGCCACAGCGTCCCGTCGTCGCGCAGCACGCGCCGCACCTCGCGAAAGACGGCCACCATGCCGGCAACATAGTCGTCTGGCGTTGCCTCAAGGCCCATCTGCCCTTCATGGCCGTAGTCGCGTAGGCCGAAGTACGGGGGTGAAGTTACGCAGCAATGCACTGACTGCGGCTCCATTGCGGCTAGCAATGTGCGGCAGTCACCAATGCGGATATCAACGTCCGTCATCACCACCCCACCGCCCGCTTGAGTTCGGCCCGCGCTCTTTCCTCCAGTTGCCGCACGCGCTCCTTGGAGATGCCCATGTCTGCCCCGATCTCTTCCAGCGAGCCGCCTGCGGCCCGCAGAGCGAGCACAGCGCCGTCTCGCCCACCGAGGCGCATGCGCACGCCAGCAAGGTCTACGGCCGCCTCCTGGGCCGGCTGTGTGGCCGCGTCGTGCCTTGGCCCTACCGGCACGGTTTCGAGCCGTCGCCGCTTGCGCTGGGCTTGGGCCAAGGCGCGCATGTTGATCTGCAGCCAGTTGTAGAAGCCGCTCTTGGGCTGGGTGACGTCGCCGCGGAAGTTGGCGTGCTTTTCCAGCGCCCAAACGACGGTGTCGTTGACCAGCGCTTCAGGGTCGGTGGAGAGGAGGCGCGCAAGCTTACGCAGCGCCGGCAGGTAGGACAGGAGGCGTGCGTCGAACGCGGCCGGTCTGGCGTGGTTGTCGTTGGCGGGGTTGCGGTTAGCGGGGGTCATTGCGCGCCGGCCTGCTTCTCAAGTTCGTCAGCCAGACGCACTAGGTCGGCGGCTAGGTCGCGCGCTTCATTCGGTGCCGCATAGCCGGAGTGCCAGCCCTGCACCCCGTTCATCTGCTTGACCTCGATTAGGCCGTTTGGACCTTTGAGCGCCCGTGGTGCATTGGTTCGCTTCATCGTTCTCTCCTCGTGGTGGCGGCCAGCCGGCCTTGTGGGGGCTGCCTCAATCGAACTGGCTCGCCATCGCCTCTGCGAGAGCGATGTCCATAGTCTCGTCCATGGATAGCTCGGGGGCGGGGCTCCGCAGTTCGTGCTCGGCGTGCTCCTCGCACTCGGCAAAGGGGATTTCATCAAGCGGAACTCCGCACGTCTTGCATCTGCTCTCCATCACGCCACCTCCTTCATTTCGTCATTGTCATTCGCGCTTGCAGGCGCCGCGCCGTCGGTCCAAAGCCTGCCGCTGCGGAGCCTATACAGAACGGTCTCGGCCTCCTCGTCGCTGTCGATTTGCTCGCCGGGTACGAGGCTCGGGAGGTAGAGCGCCGCCGGGCAACCCGCCTTCTGCTCATCCAGGCTCAAGGGTTTCGAAAACCGCGAGCACGACCATGTGCCGCCATCCTCCGGGCTGCTGTGCAAACAAGTCCGACAGTTCGAACGCGGCCAAGCGTCCTCGTGGCAAATGCCGCGGTGCTTGCACCACCCGCACGCGAAAGCCATCTTCGCGGTCGGATCCTCGTGCAGCTTGGCCGGCGGCTCGTGCGCATTGATGATGCTTTCGGCGCGCGCCAGTAGCCGCAATACATAGGCCGCGTCGTACTCGATCCGCTCCGCATAGAGCTCGTCGTTGTCCTTGCAAACGGCTAGGTAGACCGCCCTGTCGCGCCCGCGAGCGTGCATGTAGGTTTGCATCTGGCCGTAATGGAGCGGCTTGCTGATGCGGACGCCCGACTTCAGGAGCGCAGTGAAGCTCTTGAGGTTGTGACTCTTGATTTCACCGACATGCCAAGTGCGCGGAGCTTCTGGCAGGCCCAGGATTTCGGAATCCAGATACCCGCCGACATGACCGCCGCAGAGGTCGACGCGGATTTGGCGGCCATCGGGCGCGCGGTCGACCACCTCGCACCCGATCATGCGCAGGTTCTCGATCCAACGTTCTTCTTCCAGGTTGCCGGTTTCAAACAGACGCAGCGTGCGGCCCGGAATGTGCTCGTGCGGCGTCGTCCAGCGGAAGTCATAGAACAGTTTCCGCGCGCACTCCTCGGCCAGTTGCGAGGCGGGAATCGTCTTCCCGTCTCGCTGTTCGTTGGCCGCCTCGTAGGCCTTGTAGATTGCCGAGACCGTGCTAGCGGTTGGCTTTGGAATTACCGCCATAATCTACATCCACGCTTGGAAATACTGATGCAAGAATTTGCTCCTTGGGTCGCGATCGCTGTTAGCTTGGGGGCACTGGTCGTTTCGACTTTGGCATGGCGCTCGAATGCTAGGATCGCGGCCATAGAAGAGGAGAGAGATGCCGCTCCCAAGCGGGTCAAGGCGTCCATCCTTGAGTATAGGCACGACAACGAAAGTGCCGGCCCTCAGACGTATTTGCTTGTCGAGATCGCGCCGCCAGGCGACGGATCAGTTGTCGCGTTTCGCCGGATTGAGGTTGATGGCGGCGCATTCGTGCCCGTCGATGTCAAATGGGGTAGAGTGGAGGCAAATGGGCCCGCACTAGTCCCTGCTCTACGCACATTGGACCCAGAAAGAGTTGCCATCACAGTTCATCACGTGGGGTTCGCCGGCGCGACCAACATTCGGTTGATTGGGGAGAGAGAAGACGCCACACGCTCCCCAGTTACGTGCGACATCTCCATTCCCGGCTAGTTGATCCGCATCGGCATCAAAACTGCCAGCAAGTCCGGCGCGCCTTCCGACGTCACGACCGCAGGCGAGCCGCTGTCGTTGAGCGCCAGCTTGATCGGCCCAGCCGGGAAGATGCCAAAGACGTCGCCGACGTACTTGCTGTTGAAACCGATATCGATGGGCTCGCCGCTGTAGCCGACCGCGAGCTCTTCCTCGGCGCTGCCCGTCGCGGTCTGCAGCGAGACCGTCGCCACGCCCTTGGTGAACGACATCTTCACGCCATGGCCGCGCTCGCTCGACACAAGCGCGACGCGCTCGGCTGCTCCTCGAATTGCAGCGCTTTCGACCGTGATCAGCTTGTCGTTGTTGCGCGGAATGACGCGCTGATAGTCGGGGAACGTACCGTCGATCAGCTTGGAGGTCAGCACGCCTTCGGCGCTGGCGATCTGGATCTTGTTGGCGGATAGACCCACCAGCACCTTGCCCTTGGGCAGAAGCGACACGAGCTTGCGCGGCAGGATGACGCCTTCGAAATGGTCCTGTTCCTGCCCGCAGTGCTTTGCGAGACGGTGGCCGTCGGTGGCTACGGCAACGAGCCGTCCTTCTGCGGTGTGGAGGAAGACGCCGCAAAGGTAGAATCTGGTTTCCTCGCTCGACATGGCGAACTGCACCGGCGCAACGAGCGCAGCCAGGTCAGCCTCGAATTCGACGTCGAACGCGCCGGCTGCCAACGAGGGGTAGTCTTCGGCCGGAAGGGTAGCCAGGCGGAACCGCGACTTTCCGGTCTTGACGGTGAGCGTGCCGTCGGCAAGCTCCATAGCGATATCGCCGGCTGCCTTCTTGGCGATCTCGGCGAGCATCTTGGCTTCGACGGTCGTGCTGCCGTCTGCGGCGTCCAGCAGCGCGACGCTGGCCGTGGCCTCGATATCGAGGTCGGTGGCTTTGGCTGTGAGCGTGCCGTCCGCAACGGTCAGCAAGACGTTCGCCAGGATCGGGATGTTGTTTCTGCCTTCGACGACCTTCGTCACGGCGGAAAGCACGCGCGTCAGGTCGGCCTTCGAAATGGAAAGGCGCATGGTGGTCTCCTCATGTGGTGATCAGCGCAGGCTGGTGACCCGCGCCGTTGGTGCTGGCGGCCAGTTGCCAAGCAACCAGCCGCCGTTGCTACCTACTAGGCCGCCTTCCTATCCCAAGGCCGGTTGCCGTCAGGCTTTGCGGTCTGCGCTGCAGGGCGAGCCGTAGCAGCGGCCGGACGGTTGTCGTTGGCAGGTGCTGGCTCGTTTCGCTTCTTGCCCTGCGTGCCGTCGCCAATAACGCTAAGCTCTGGGACCGGCTCTTTCGCGCCGGCATCTTCGAAGAAGAACCGGTCGATCTGGTTCTTGTCCTTGTAGAAACCGCCAGCCGGGTTCGCGTTACCGACCTGGATGCCGATTTCAGCGACGAAGGACTTGTAAAGAAGGTGATCCGTGTCCGGGTCTCTGCTGAATTCATCCGGGTCGTTGCAGGTGGCGCGAACAAGCCGGTCGAGCATCGGCTTGCCGTATTTGTAGGCCCCATGCTGGAAGCCGTCGGCATGCGCCACGGTCCAATATGCCCAGAACTTCCGCGACGCGAACTCCGCAGGCTCAACGACTTCGAAGGTAAGTTCGACCTGCGTTCCCTTCCCGTCCTTTGTATCGGACAGAGTGGCAGACTCAGCCTGAATGCGGGCATACATGTGCGGCAGAAGGCCGCCAGAGCCTCCGCCCTGTTTGTCGGTATCGGTGTCGACCTGATAGTCAAAGCCCAATTTGGCCATGCTGTACTCCTGTGTGGTGGTGTGGTGGTGGTTAGGCCGCGAGCGGCTGGGTGGACGCCGCGCGGATGGCGGCGATCTCGTCGTGGTCGAGAAGGACGGTGGAATCGCCGCGTTCGATGGCGCCCATGGCTGCGTCGCGGATTGAGCCCATTTGGCGAATGTCGCCGCTGTATTTCATCTTGAGGCCATAGGACGGAGGGAACCAAGAGTCGGAACCGCGGCCGTAGAACCAGTCCTCTGCCTCTTGGCGCGTCCGAAGATGGATGCGCTTCCACCACAGATGCCCGCGAAGCATCGGAACGCCGACATTCGCCGCAATGACCGCTTCGATTGCGTCGTCACGCTCTTTTTCGAGACGTGCGATTTCGGCCTTGGCGATGTCGGCGATCTCCTGCGCCTTGAGGAACGCCTTGGCCATCACGCCGCCTCCTGCTGGCCCGAGCCGTTGGCAACCGGCCAGAATTTGGCCAACTCGGCGAAGCCCTGCCCTTTCCGGTAAGACACGGAGTCGGGCATGGAATACCGATTCTTCGCGTTGAAGCCGGCGCCCTCGACGAGGTGGATCTGACGCTCCTTACCGCCTTCGGCATGGGCGACCTTCGTCTGGCGCGCCACCTCCTTCTCCTTGATCGTGACCCGGTAGTTCATGAAGGCCACGACGTCGGACTTCTCGCGAACAAGCGCATTCGATCGCTTGTGCATCTTGATCGTGTAGCGGCTGTAGGGATCGGTGGTCGGGCTATCGAAGCGCACGATTTCGGGGTGAGCGATCTGCACGACGTACATGCCGGCCTGCGCCAGTGCGGCGACAGCGGACAGGTATTCGTTCCACTCGGAATCAGCCTCGCTATACCCGCGGCCGTAGCCCGGTTCTTCGATGCTGTTGACGCCTAGCCGCGCGCAGGTCGAGCGCCAGACCAACGGCTCGAGGCCGTCGAGGCTGTCGATGATCACGGTTTTGAAGTCGTGCTCGGTCGTGAGCAGCTCCTCGAAGACCGAGAACACGTCGTTCAGGTCGGTGATGACGCCAGGCGTCGCCATTTCGACGTCAGATGGCGGTCTTTCGCCTTCCGTTCCCAAATAGATCGGGTTGGGAAATTCAGCGGCCAGCGACGTCTTGCCGATGCCGTCGACGCCGTAGAGCAGGATGATGGGCGGGTCGTTGCGCTTGGTCGAGCGCAGCGATGATAGGCTGATGGCCATATCGTCTCCTCTATGTGGTGTGGTGGGTGCGGCTGGTGGGTGGCCAGCCGCAAGGTGGGTGGTTAGCGGGCGCCCAGGTTGAGCATCGGAACGCCGGAGTCGGGCAGCATCGTCTGCGGAAGCTGACCGTTCCACCTCTCGGCCTGCGTCAATGCGACCAAGCCGGGGTTGTCGCGCAGAGCATCGCCGCGCGCCTTGATGGCTTCAGCTTCGGCCTCGCCGCGGATGCGGATAGCATCAGCCTCAGCTTCGGCAGTGGCGCGGACCGCGTCAGCCTGTGCCTTGGCCTGCGTCACCGTGATTTCGGCCTGCACCTTCTCACGCTCAGCGTTCTGGCGGAGCTTCTGCACCTCCACCTCGGCAAGCATGCGGGCTTCAATCGACTGCTCGTAGGCGTCGCTGAAATCGATGTTCTCGATCTGCACACTTTCGATGATCACCGGGCCGCGGACGGACTCCGAAATCGCCGCCATGATTTCCGCGTTGAGACGTGAGCGCTCTTGGATTGCCGACACCGCAGTGAACCGGCCGACCGCGATTGTGAGAATACGTCCCATTTATTTCTTTCTCCTCGATGTGGTGGTCTTGGTGGTGGTTGGCGCGAAATAGGTCGTAACGCCTAGCGCCAGAAACACGGCGACAACGACGCCGCCGATGATTGCAAGAATGGCCATTTCGCTATCCTTGTTGGGTGAGCATGTGCAGCGCGTAGGCTGCGGTCATGGCGGCCAGCGCGAAGGCGGGCCACCATGATTGCGGGTCGGGGGCGGTCACTTCATCGCCCATCCGACAGCGGCAATGCACAGCGCGAAGCCGGCAAGCCACAAGAACAAGAACGCGGCATCGCCGTAGGTCATGACGCCTCCTTGCTGCGGGCAGCAAGCATGGCGTCGGCTAGGTCATACGCAGCTTTGACCACCGTTTCGTAGTCATCCCACCCGCCAGCGTGTGTGCAGCACCCGGCCAGCGCCTGCCCAGCGAAATAGTCGCGCAGCGTCATGCCTGAGGAAACATCATTCCCGCCCATATCCGTGACGGGTGATATGGCCTCTTCCCTGCCGACCGGAAACGCCGGACCTCCATCGTTGATCTTGCTCACGACGCACCCGCCACGATGCCAGCGACGATCTGCGCACCGCCGTAGAGCGCGAGTATGATCACGATGCCGATGAACGCCGCGCCGACGGCCTGCGCCAAGCCGGACGGCTTGTAGGGCTCGTCGTTGTGGAGTTGCGGGTCGCGCTGGTCGGAGTACCAAGGGCTGTTGGTGTTCATGGCAGCACCCCGAGGCTGTAGAGCAGCCCGACGGTGGGAAGGATGACGAACCACCCAACAGTTGCGACCACGATTGAGGCCACCGTCACCAGATACAGGGCGTTGTCTGCGGTTCGAGACCAGTTGCTCACCCCTCAGCCCTCCTCTGCTTGGCGGAATGGATCGAAACCGGCGCGCTGGACACGTAGCGCCCGTCGGCAAGGCGGGCCGTGGCGCGTGCGTCCGCCCGCTGAGCGGCGGTGCGGAACGGCTTGCGGTTGTGCATGTTGAGCTTGCCGGTGCGCGTGAACGCGGTGGCGTAGGGGTGGTGGGTGCTATGTCTGGACATAGTGCTCCTCTGTCCGCCTGCCCGTGGCGGCAAGCGGTTGCTGTGGTGGTGTTGGTGGTTGGTGGGTTAGGCGGCTAGCCGGATGGCCCTTGCCGTTTTGTATGCCGTGTCGTAGTCAATGCCTGACAACTTGGTCAGTGCATTTGCGGCGCCGAGCAAATTCCCGCTCGCCGCAAGCCGCTGCCACTCTTGGGCGTATTCCGGCTCCTTACTGGCCGTCGACA
>VFQM010000424.1_pt1 | contig 47352 bp, 45 predicted proteins | sample 3512391 | NCBI WGS metagenome assembly VFQM01 (sample SAMN10412369, study PRJNA504923) | tailings metagenome | isolation source: Replicate 1 from Balatoc abandoned mine | place: Philippines | reverse complement strand
ACCAACGAGCTCATTCGCAGCCGCATCAAGGTCAAGAGCATGAACTTCATGCGCGGGCGCACGTTCATGAACAAGTACGTGATCATCGACGAGGCGCAGAACCTCACGCCCAAGCAGATGAAGACCTTGATCACCCGCGCAGGCCCGGGTACCAAGATCATCTGCATGGGCAACCTGGCGCAGATCGACACACCCTACCTCACCGAAGGCTCATCCGGTCTCACGTTCGCGGTCGACCGCTTCAAGGGTTGGCCGCACGGCGGGCACATCACGCTGGCGCGGGGCGAACGCTCGCGGCTGGCGGACTTCGCCAGTGAGGTTCTCTGACCTCGCCTTGGCTGGTCGAGGTCACGAGAACCCCGAGCACCCACGGAACCGGCTTCGCCGGGCCGTAGGGTGCGTCCCCCCTCCAAGCGCCGCGAAGCGGCACGCCAGAGAGGGGGGAAGCCGCGTCAGCGGCGCAGGGGGGAGTTCCTAATAATCCCCGCCACCCGCGAGCGATTCGAAGCGGGTCAGCATGTTCAGGAAGGCGAGCTTGACGACGCCCGTGGGCCCGTTGCGCTGCTTGCCGATGATGATCTCGGCCACCCCGGGCTCCTTGCAGGCGTCCTTGGTGTAGTACTCGTCGCGGTAGATGAACATGATGATGTCCGCGTCCTGCTCGATGGCGCCCGATTCGCGCAGGTCGCTCATCATGGGGCGCTTGTCGGTGCGTTGCTCGACCGAGCGGTTGAGCTGCGACAACGCGATCACCGGGCACTGCAGTTCCTTGGCCAGCATCTTCAGGCCGCGCGAGATCTCGCCCAGTTCGGTGGCGCGGTTGTCGCCGTCGCTGCTGGAGCCGCTCATGAGCTGCAGGTAGTCAACCACGATGAGCCCGAGCTTGCCGCACTGGCGCGCCAGGCGGCGCGCGTTGGCGCGCAACTCGCTGGGCGTGAGACCGGGCGTCTCGTCAATGTGCAGCGACACATTGCGAAGCCGCTCGATGGCTTCGGTCAGGCGCGGCCATTCCTCGTCGGTGAGCTTGCCAGTGCGCAGATGACTCTGGTTGATGCGGCCGATCGAACCCACGATACGCACCGCGAGCTGCGAAGCGCCCATTTCCATCGAGAACACCGCCACCGGCAGGCCTTCGTTGAGCGCCACGTGCTCGGCGATGTTGATGGCAAAAGCGGTCTTGCCCATCGAGGGGCGCGCGGCCAGCACGATCAGATCGCCCGCCTGCAGGCCGGCGGTCATGCGGTCGAGGTCGATGAAGCCGGTGGGCACGCCGGTCACGTCGTTGGGGTTGTCGGCCATTTCCTGCACGCGATCGAGCAGGTCCACCACCAGCCGGTCCATCGACTGGAAACCCTCCTTCATGCGCGAGCCTTCCTCACCGATGTGGAAGATCTTCTGCTCGGCCTCGTCGAGGATCTTGGCAACCGGCCTGCCCTGCGGATTGAAGGCGGCGGTGGCGATCTCGTCGCTCGCTGCCACGAGCTTGCGCAGCACGGCGCGCTCGCGAACGATCTCGGCGTAGCGGCGGATATTGGCCGCACTGGGCACGTACTGTGCCAGCGAGTTCAGGTAGGCCAGGCCACCGGCCTCTTCCGCCTTACCCAGGTTCTGCAGGTGCTCGAACACCGTCACCACGTCGGCCGGCTTGCCGGCGTTCACCAGCGTCGCAATCGCCGAGTAAGCCAGGCGGTGCTCGTAGCGGTAGAAGTCGGAATCGTTGACCAGGTCGGCCATGCGATCCCAGGCACTGTTGTCAAGCAGCAGGCCACCCAGCACGCTGGACTCGGCCTCGATGGAATGGGGCGGGACGCGCAGTTGGGCAATCTGGCGGTCGCTGCCTTCGTCGAGGCCGTGACCGAGGTCGGGAAAGGGGCTGGAAAAAGCGGTGGACATGCGGCGAGCGGGGAAAGGGGCATGGTACGCCCGCGACCCGATGACGTGTGTGGACAAGGCTGTGGAAATGGTCTGAAGAACCGGTGCGCAGACCAACGTGCGCCGGGCGCGGAAACAAAAAAGCCGCTGCCCGGGGACAGCGGCTTTTCTGGGCGGGCCGCAGGCCCGCGCCGGATCAGGCGGTTTCGCCGAGAACCGAGACGGCCACGTCGACCGTGACGTCGGTGTGCAGGTTGATCTGCACGGTGTAGTCGCCGACGGCCTTCAGCGGACCGTTGGGCATGCGCACCTGGGCCTTCACCACGTCCTTGAAGCCAAGCTTGTGCAGCTCGTCGGCCACATCGTGGTTGGTGACGGAGCCGAACAGGCGGCCGTCCACGCCGGCCTTCTGGGTCAGCTTGAGGTTGGTGGCCGCGAGCTTTTCGCCCATGGCCTGGGCGGCAGCCAGCTTGGCAGCGGCGGCTTTCTCCAGCTCGGCGCGGCGGGCTTCGAAGGCCGCCAGGGCGTCCTTCGTGGCACGGCGGGCGAGACCGCAGGGGATCAGGAAGTTGCGGGCGTAGCCGTCCTTGACCTTCACCACGTCGCCGAGGCTGCCGAGGTTGGTCACTTTCTCGAGAAGAATCACTTGCATGTCGGGCTCCTCAATCAGACGCGGTGCTGGTCGCTGTACGGCAGCATGGCCAGGAAACGCGCGCGCTTGATGGCGGTGGTCACCTGGCGCTGGTAGATGGCGCGGGTGCCGGTCAGGCGGGCCGGGATGATCTTGCCGTTCTCGGAGATGAAGTCGCGCAGGACGTCAACGTCCTTGTAGTCGACTTCCTCGACCTTGGCGACGGTGAAGCGGCAGAAACGCTTGCGCTTGAACAACAGCGATTGCGTGTTGCGCTTGGGGCGCTTGTCTTTGTTGAAACGCTTGGGTGCAGCCATGATGGGCCTTTCCTATGTCTTGCTGAATGCTTGGATGTGGAACACCACGCCTTTGCCGGTGCGTGCGCTCGCGAGGAATCCGTCGAAGTTGCCAGCGTCGTTCAAGGCCTGCTTCTGCAGGGCTTCGGCGAGTGCGCCGAAAGCCACGGCCTTGAGCTGGAGCTTGACGGTCCGGGGCGTGTCCAGTTCGGTCTGCTGTGACTCGTGTTCGAGCACGAGGTTGAGCACCGGAATGCCTGCCGGGGTGTAGCGCAGGGATTGCACCTGCACCACGACGGCCTGCAACTGGAGACGGTTCACCCGGTTTCCGCGAGCCTCACGCCTGGGGCGTCAGGCGGCCTGCTCCTGCGACTGCTGGGCCTTGCGGGCCTCTTCGCGCTCGACCGTCTTCATCATGGCCGACGGGCCAGTCTCGGCCTTCTTGCGCTGAACGGTCAGGTGGCGCAGCACGGCGTCGTTGAACTTGAAGGCGTGCTCGAGTTCGTCCATCACGGCCTGACCGGCTTCGATGTTGACGCACAGGTAGTGGGCCTTGGACAGCTTGTTGATCTGGTAGGCCAGTTGACGGCGGCCCCAGTCTTCAACGCGGTGGATCTTGCCGCCGCCGGCGGTGATCATGCCCTTGTAGCGTTCCAGCATGGCCGGAACCTGCTCGCTCTGATCCGGGTGGATCAGCAAGACGATTTCATAGTGACGCATGGACTCTCCTTGTGGATGCCCCCGGCCGACCGGAAAATCCCTGGCCGGGGAGGTTGACAGCTGCCCCCAGGCGTCAGCAGGGGTGCAGCAAGGCAAGCCCGCGATTATACAAAAGTAAAAGGGCCCGACCCCTCTTCGGGGGCCGGGCCCGGAAGCCACCCGCCAGGCGGGTGGCTCAGGACGCGTCAAGCGCAGATCAGGACATCTTCAGGTTGGGGTAGCGCACGTGCTCCACCAGCTCCTGGATCTTCTTGTTCGGCGCCGGGGTCACGAGGCTGACCAGCACGATCACCGCGATGCCGATGGGCACACCGAAGATACCGGCGGAGATCGGCTGGATGCCCCACCACAGTTCCACCGGCGAGGTCACGCCGAAGACGCCGCGCAGCCAGGGCTGGGTCGTCACCATGTAGTAGAAGGTGACGCCCAGGCCAGCGACCATGCCCAGCGAGGCGGCGATGCCGGTGGCGCGCTTCCAGAAGATGCCGAGCACCAGGGCCGGGAAGAACGCCGCCGCCGCGAACGAGAACGCCGCAGAGACCAGGAACAGGATGTCGGCCGGCTTCTGGGCCGCCACGTAGGCAGCGGCCAGGGCCACGATCAGCAGCAGCGTCTTGGAGATCGTGACGCGGCGAGCCGTCGAGGCGTTGGGGTCGATCATCTTGTAGTACAGGTCGTGCGAGAGCGCGTTGGCGATCGTCAGCAGCAGGCCGTCCGCGGTGGACAGCGCCGCCGCCAGACCACCGGCCGCCACGAGACCGGAGACCACGTACGGCAGGCCACCGATGGCGGGGGTTGCCAGCACGATGATGTCACCGCCGATGCTCATCTCGTTGAGCTGCAGGATGCCGTCCTTGTTGACGTCGGTCACCGACAGCAGGGTCGGGTCGACGCGGTTCCAGGCCGAAATCCATTCGGGCAGGTTGTTGAACGGTGTGCCCACCACAAGGTTGAACACCTCGAACTTGACCAGCACCGCCAGCGCAGGCGCCGTGAAGTACAGCAGGAAGATGAAGAACAGCGACCAGGTCACGGACTGACGTGCTTCCTTCACCGAGGGCACGGTGTAGTAGCGCATCAGGATGTGCGGCAGCGCAGCGGTGCCCACCATCAGGCAGAAGATGAGCGCCAGGAAGTTGCGACGCGACTCGTTGAAGGTCTTCTGCGCGGCAGCGTCACCGTTGGGGTCACCCGCGAACTGGGCGGCGTGGCGCGGCATGCCGTTGAGAGGACGGGTCTTTGCGTCGGCAGCAGCCTTGGCGCGGGTCCAGGCAGCCTTGGCGGCGTCCGGGTCCTTCGGCAGATCGGCCAGCGCCTTTTCGGCGGCAGCGATGTCCGCGCTCGGGGCGTTGGTCGCACGCAGGTCGGCGAGGGTCTTCTCGGCAGCGGCCTTGTCGGCAGCCAGCGCGACGGCCGGGTCCTTCAGCTTCTCGGCCAGCGCGTCCGAGCGGGCCTTGAACACCGCGCGCACCTCGAGTTCCTTCGGATCGTTGATCAGACGGGTCTCGGCCTCGGTCACCTTGACCAGTTGCTGGCCATAGATCGCCTGCGGCACCGGCACGCTGGTCTGCTTGACCGACAGCCAGACCACGGGGATCAGGTAGGCAATGATGAGGATGATGTACTGCGCCACCTGCGTCCAGGTCACCGCGCGCATGCCACCCAGGAACGAGCACACCAGAATGCCGCCCAGACCCAGGAAGACCCCGAGTTCGAAGGCCACGCCCGTGAGGCGCGCGGTGATGATGCCCACGCCGTAGATCTGCGCCACCACGTAGGTGAACGAGCAGAGGATGGCGGCGAAGATGCCCAGGAAACGCGGCAGGTTGCCGCCGTAACGCTCACCCAGGAAGTCGGGGATGGTGAACTGCCCGAACTTGCGCAGGTACGGCGCCAGGAACAGCGCCACCAGGCAGTAACCGCCCGTCCAGCCCATGATGAAGGCCAGACCGCCGTAGCCTGTGAGGTACAGCGTACCGGCCATGCCGATGAAGGACGCGGCCGACATCCAGTCGGCGCCGGTGGCCATGCCGTTGTAGACGGCAGGCACGCGGCGCCCGGCCACGTAGTACTCGGCCGCATCGGTGGTGCGGCTCATGATGCCGATACCGGCGTACAGCGCGATGGTGGCGATCAGGAAGATGAAGCCGATCCACTCACGCGAGAGCCCGAGCTGCTCGAGGATGGCCAGGGCGATCACGAAGACGAAGAAGCCGCCCGTGTACCACTTGTAGACCTTGTTGAGCTGCTTCTTGAATGCAGCATTGCCGCCGGCACCGCCGCCAGCGCCTGTTTCAAACATGCCAGCCATGGTTCACTCCTCGCCTTCTTCGACACCGTGCTCGATGTCAAGCTTGTTCATGTACCAGGCGTAGAAGCCGATGATGGCCACGTACACCACCAAAGCGCCCTGTGCGCCCACCCAGAAGCTGAACGGCCAACCGAAGAAGTTGAAGTTCAGATCCCTGGCGAAGTAGCCCACCACGAACGTCACGAAGAACCAGATTGCAAGCAATATGGCCGTGATGTTGAGGTTCTTCCGCCAGTACTGGCGGTGCTTTTCTGTCAATTGCATCGCATCGACCTCCATCAACAAGACCCTCTCGGGCACGTCACGGACACCGCCGTCTCCTCATGGCGGCCTGCAGCCTGTCCGTGTTTTCGGCGTCCGGCTTGCGCTGGACGCCCCTTTTGTCAGCCACCCGGCTACAGCGCGAGACGATCAGGACTGGGGTTGAACCAGTCCGGTCTCGCGTTCCAGCTGGGCGGCCACCTTGGGCTCGAACTTGCGCAGGTGGCGAATGATCTTCGCCGCCTCCTCAGGCTCTTGCCGATCGACATGAACCCGCGCGAGCTGATACCAGCCGTACGGGCTCATGGGCTGCAGTTGGGTGTTGCGCTTGAGCGCGACCACGGCATCATCGAAGCGCCGCTGGCGGATCAGGCACAGCGCCAGGCCGTACCAGGCCCGGTCGAATTTCTCGTCGATGGCGATTGCCTGGCGAAAGGCCTGCTCGGCCTCGTCGATGCGGCCGAGTTCTTCACGCAGGAAACCCAGGTTGAACCAGCCGGGTGCATGCTGCGGCTGGATCGCGATGACGCGCTCGAGCGCCGCCACGGCCCCTTCGCGATCGCCGAGCGAAGACAGCAGGTGCGCGCGCGTGGCCAGCGCATAGACATCGTCCGCATCAATGGCGAGCAAGGTGTCCACGCGTTCGAGCGCCGCCTTGCGGCGGTTGAACACCAGCAGCAGGCGAACCTGCCAGCGCAGCAACCACCGGTTGAAGGCATCGTTCATTTGCACAGCTCCACGCCGATCTGCAGACAGTGCTGGATGCGCAGTGCGGTCACCACGATCCAGGTGAAGGCCAGCACCAGGAAGGCCACCAGAGGCACATGGCGGTCGAGCACGATGCTGCGCGGCGTGATGAGGCGCGCCAGCATCACGAACGGACGGCCGACCTGCGCCAGCAACTGATAAAAGAAGTTCTGCTCGCGCTTGGCGCCCGCCAGCAGGCCCAACACCCACTGACCGAACAACGCCATCAGCGCGATCTCGCAGACGAGCTTGACGATGGAGAAGAAAAGCAGCATCGAAGGGGGTGCCCTGAAGTTGCCGCGATTCTTGGCCGGCAACTTACCGCGCTCTTACAAACGCTGACACCAAGGCCCGCCGGCAGGTCAAACCCTCTCGGGGTTTTCCCGAAGACTGGCTCCCCATTGGTTCGTAAGACCTACAAAGGAAAAACGGCCGGGGAGCCGGCCGTTTCTTGTGCGGTGCGCAAAGGGCGCGTTCAGCTGCCCGCCAGCAGTTGCCAGGTGTCCACCACGGTGTCGGGGTTCAGCGAGATCGAGCTGATGCCCTCGTCGCGCAGCCATTGCGCGAAGTCGGGGTGGTCGCTGGGGCCCTGGCCGCAAATGCCGACGTACTTGCCTTCGGCCTTGCAGGCATTGATGGCCAGTTGCAGCAGCGCACGCACCGCAGGGTCGCGCTCGTCGAAATCGTGCGCGAGCAGCTCCAGGCCCGAGTCGCGGTCGAGGCCGAGCGTGAGTTGCGTCAAGTCGTTCGAGCCGATCGAGAAGCCGTCGAAGAACTGCAGGAAGTCCTTGGCCAGCACCGCGTTGCTGGGGATCTCGCACATCATGATGAGCTTGAGGTCTTTCTCGCCGCGCTTCAAACCCTGGGCCGACAGCAACTCGGTCACGCGCTGCGCCTGCGCCAGCGTGCGCACGAAGGGCACCATCACCTGCACGTTGGTCAGGCCCATGTCCTCGCGCACGCGCTTCAAGGCCTCGCACTCCATGGCAAAGGCCTCGGCGAATTCGGCGCTGATGTAGCGCGCCGCGCCGCGGAAACCGAGCATGGGGTTCTCTTCGTCGGGCTCGTAGCGCGAACCACCCACCAGTTTGCGGTACTCGTTGCTCTTGAAGTCCGAGAGGCGCACGATCACCGGCTTGGGCCAGAACGCCGCCGCGATGGTGGCCACGCCCTCGGCCACCTTGTCGACGTAGAACGCGCGCGGCGATGCGTGACCGCGCGCCACCGACTCCACCGCCTTCTTCAGATCGGCATCGACCTGCGGGTAGTCGAGGATGGCCTTGGGGTGCACGCCGATGTTGTTGTTGATGATGAATTCCAGCCGCGCGAGACCCACACCGGCGTTGGGAATCTGGGCGAAGTCGAAGGCAAGCTGGGGGTTGCCCACGTTCATCATGATCTTCACGTCCATCGCGGGCATCTCGCCGCGCTGCACTTCGGTGATCTCGGTTTCGAGCAGGCCGTCGTAGATGTTGCCGGTGTCGCCCTCGGCGCAGCTCACGGTGACGAGCGTGCCTTCCTTGAGCGTGTCGGTGGCGTCGCCGCAGCCCACCACGGCCGGGATGCCGAGCTCGCGCGCGATGATGGCCGCGTGGCAGGTGCGCCCGCCGCGGTTGGTGACGATGGCGCTGGCCCGCTTCATCACCGGCTCCCAGTTCGGGTCGGTCATGTCGGTCACGAGCACGTCGCCGGGCTGGACCTTGTCCATCTCGCTGATGTTGTGCACCAGGCGCACCGGGCCGGTGCCCACCTTCTGGCCGATGGCGCGCCCGCTGGCCAGCACCGCGCCCTTGCCCTTGAGCTTGTAGCGCACCTCGGTCTTGCCGGCGTTCTGGCTCTTCACCGTCTCGGGCCGCGCCTGCAGGATGTAGAGCTGGCCGTCGGTGCCGTCCTTGCCCCATTCGATGTCCATCGGGCGGCCGTAGTGCTGCTCGATCACCAGGGCGTACTTCGCCAACTGCTCCACGTCGGCCTCGCTGAGGCTGTAGCGGTTGCGCTGCTCCACCGGCACGTCCACGGTCTTGACCAGCTTGCCGGTGGCCGCCTTCTCCTCGGGCGAGCTGAACACCATCTGGATCAGCTTGGAACCCAGGTTGCGGCGGATCACCGCGCGCTTGCCGGCTTTCAGCATGGGCTTGTGCACATAGAACTCGTCGGGGTTCACCGCGCCCTGCACCACCGTCTCACCCAGGCCGAAGCTGCTGGTGATGAAGACCACGTCCTCAAAGCCGCTTTCGGTGTCGATGGTGAACATCACGCCCGCGGCCCCCAGGTCGGAACGCACCATGCGCTGCACACCGGCCGACAGCGCCACGTCGGCGTGGGCAAAGCCCTTGTGCACGCGATAGCTGATCGCGCGGTCGTTGTAGAGGCTGGCGAAGACTTCCTTCATCTTGTGCAGCACATCCTCGATGCCGACCACGTTGAGGAAGGTCTCCTGCTGACCCGCGAAGGAGGCGTCGGGCAGGTCTTCGGCGGTGGCCGAGGAGCGCACCGCGAACGAGGCCTTGTCGTTGCCGGCGCTCAAGGTGGCAAAGGCCTCGCGGATTGCCTTCTCCAGATCGGCCGGGAACGGCTGGGCCTCGACCCAGCCGCGGATCTCGGCGCCCGCCGCGGCCAGCGCGCGCACGTCCTCGGTGTCGAGCGCGGCCAGGCGCGCGTTGATGCGCTCGGTGAGGCCACCGTGCTGGAGGAACTCGCGAAAGGCGTGCGCGGTGGTGGCAAAGCCCGTGGGCACCTTCACCCCGCTGGGCAACTGCGAAATCATCTCGCCAAGACTGGCGTTCTTGCCGCCGACCGACTCGACGTCGGTCATCCGCAATTTTTCGAAGGGCACGACCAGGGCGGTCGGCTCGAACAGGTTGGACATGGAAAGGCTCCTGAGGTTGAAAAACCGGGGGCTCCATGCGCCAGCGCGTGACCTGTGGTTCTGTTGTGGGTCGGCCGCCAGGCAGGGCAGAAATTCGCTCGCGCAGCGCACCGGATAATGGCCGCGACGCAAAACTGGCGATTGTAAGGACGGCTCCCTCATGCCCCACCGAACGGTATTCTTCGTCTCAGACGGCACCGGCATCACGGCCGAAACCTTTGGCAACGCCATCCTGGCGCAGTTCGAGGCCAACATGCGCCGTGTGCGCCTGCCCTTCCTGGACAGCGTGGACAAGGCACACCAGGCGGTGCGCCAGATCAACCACACGGCCGAGGTCGAGGGCAAGCGACCGCTGGTGTTCACCACGGTGGTGAATGACGAGGTGCTGGCGGTGTTCGAGCAGCACTGCCGGGGCATGCTGCTCGACATGTTCGCAACCTTCGTGCAGCCGCTGGAGGTGGAACTGGGCATCAAGAGCAACCACCGGGTGGGCCGCTTCTCCGACGCCTCCAAGAGCAAGGCGTATCACGACCGCATCGAGGCCATCAACTTCTCGCTCGCGCACGACGACGGCCAGAGCAACAAGGACCTCGAGGAGTCCGACGTGATCCTGGTGGGCGTGAGCCGCAGCGGCAAGACGCCGACCTCGCTGTACCTGGCCATGCAGTACGGCTTGAAAGCCTCCAACTACCCGCTGATCCCGGAAGATTTCGAGCGCCGCCGGCTGCCGCCGGCCCTCGCGCCGCACCGCAAGAAGTTGTTCGGCCTGACCATTGCGCCCGAGCGCCTGAGCGAGATCCGCAACGAACGCCGGCCCAACTCCCGCTATGCAAGCCTGGAGAACTGCCGCATGGAGGTGTCCGAGGCCGAGTCGATGATGCGCCGCGAAGGCATACGCTGGCTCTCCACCACCACCAAGTCGATCGAGGAGATCGCCACCACCATCCTTCAGGAACTGCGGCCTGAACGGCTCGAATACTGAGCCGGTTTTCATTCATGTTTGGGACACGACTTAAGTCATGTGATTGACATTCCTTCGCCCACCCCACCAGAATTCGTGACGCAGTTCACGTTCGTCAACCAACCTGGGGGTGCGTCATGGCGAAGCAGGACAAGGCCGCCGCTGTCGCCAGGACAGCAAGATCCGCTGCCAAGCGGCCTGCGGGCAAGGTCCACAAGCCGCGCGGACTGTCGCTGCACATTGGTATCAACGAGGTCAGTGCCGACGCGTACGCCGGCTGGACCGGCCCGCTGGCCGCCTGCGAGTTCGACGCCCACGACATGACCGCGCTGGCGCAAGCCCGCGGGTTCGAAGCCTCCACGCTCATCACCCGCAAGGCCACGCGCGCCGCCACGCTGGCAGCGCTGCGCAAGGCCGCCAAGGCGCTGCGAGCGGGCGATGCCTTCTTCCTCAGTTTCTCGGGCCACGGCGGCCAGATCGATGACACCACGGCCGACGAGGACGACAAGCTCGACGAGACCTGGTGCCTCTACGACGGCCAGCTCATCGACGACGAGCTGTACTACGAACTGAGCCGCTTCGCCGAAGGCGTGCGCGTGCTCGTGCTCTCCGACAGCTGCCACAGCGGTACCGTCACCCGTGCGCCCATGCCTGGCGAAGCGACAGCCCACCTGCGCCCGCGCATCATGCCGCGCGCTGTGGGGCGGCGCGTGTACCAGCAGCACAAGGCCTTCTACGACGACCTGCAGCGCGAGGTGGCCAAGGCCGCCGGCCATGCCAAGGTCGACCCCGACACCGCGCTGGCCAACGTGGTGGTGAGTCAACGTCTCACCGCCATCGTGAAGGACTTCAAGCCCGCGGTGGTCCTGATCTCCGGCTGCCAGGACAACCAGTTCTCCATGGACGGCGACAACAACGGTGCCTTCACCGAGCAGGTGCTGCGGGTGTGGAACGAGGGTCGCTTCAAGGGCAGTCTGGCCCAGTTTCACGCCAGGGTGCGCAACGCGCTGCCGCCCACGCAGTCGCCCAACCTGTTCACGCTCGGCCCGGCGGCCGGCTTCCTGCAGCAGGCGCCGTTCACGCTCTGACGCCGCCGCCATGCAACTGGCCGCGGGGCGTGGCCAGACATTCCCGACGCCCCGATGTGCGGAGGGCACATGCTCAAGATCGACAACCACCGCCTGAGCGGCCCCGGCGTCAGCCACCAGCCCACGCCCAATACCGGCGGCGTGCTCAAGCCGCGTTTCGTGGTGCTGCACTACACCGCCGGGCGCGATACCGACAGTTCCGTGCGATCGCTGTGCATGCGCAAGCCACAGGGCAACGCGTCGGCGCACATCGTGCTCGGGCGCGATGGCCGCATCGTGCAACTGGCCCCTTTCAACGTGGTCACCTGGCACGCGGGTGTGAGCAACTGGGCCGGGCTCAATGGCCTGAATCCGTATGCCATCGGCATCGAGATGGACAACGCCGGCCTGCTGCACCGCGAGGGAGACCGATGCGTGGCCTGGTTCGGCAAGCCTTACCCCGACGCAGAGGTGCTGTTGGCCGAGCACAAGCACGGTGGTGGCGTGCGCCCCTGGCACACCTACAGCGAGGTGCAGATCGGGCGCGCGCTCGAACTCTGCGAAGCGCTCGCCGCGCACTACGGCATCGAGGACATCCTGGGCCACGAGGACATTGCGCGCGGCCGCAAGGTGGACCCTGGCCCGGCTTTCCCGCTCAACGCGGTGCGCAGCCGCGCGCTGGGGCGCGGCGCCGACGTGTTGCCGCGCCTGGTGGTGGCTGCCGCCAGCCTGAACATCCGCGGCGGCCCGGGCGCAGAACACCCCAAAGTAGCACCGGCACTCAAACGCGGGACCGAACTCATCCTGCTCGAAGCGCAGGACCGCTGGAGCCGGGTCGCGGTGGTGGGCGTGACCGACCTCGAGGGCTGGGTCAGCAACGACTTCGTGGAACGCCAGGCCGTGCCGCGTTCGGGGCCCAGCGCCCTGCACCGCTCGCAACGCCAGGTTCCAGCCATGCGGGCACGCCCGCGCGCACGTACCGCGGCGAATGCCGCGCGCAAGGCGCCCGCCAAAGCCCGCACCATTCGCCAACGCTGAGGTTGCCATGACCAACACCGCCCCGGACAGCTTCGTCTTCGTCGTCCAGGGGCACCCTGCCGCGCCCCCCGCCACCCGCGGCGCTGGCGCGAGCGCCGCGCCCAGCCCCTTGGGCGCACGCGGCCAGGTGCTGCAACGCGTGCAAGTGGGCGCGGTGCGCGGCACCGGGCAGGCGGTGCGCATGAGCGCGCGCGCCGGGCAGGACGCGGTCGTGCTGCACGTGGCCAATGGGCCGGTGCTGGTGTTGCACCCCCGCACCGCCATGGACTTGATGCGCTCGCAAGGCGGTGCCACGCGCGGCGCGGCCAATGAAGTCACCATCCCTGCACAGCTGGCGTGGCCGGGTCTGGAGCAGCGCGGCGCCACGCGCGGGCGGCTGGGCAGCGTGCTTTTGTCGGCGGTGGAGGTGATCACCGGCATCGCGCTGGAGCCCGCAGCGCGTCTCACGGCGCGCAAGATCGCGCAAAAACTCGACGATCAGGTGGACCCGGGCGTCTACGCGCTCATGGCCGAGTCGCTGGCCGCGCCGCTCAAGGGCCAGCCCAGGCTCGAGCGCATCCCGCCGGCCAGCGACGGCGGCCCGATGCTGGTGTTGCTGCACGGCACGTTCTCTGAAACGCATGGGACCTTCGGCAAGCTCTGGCAGCATCACCCGCAGCGCGTGCGCGAGCTGTTTGCGCACTATGGCGCGCGCGTCTACGGGCTTGACCACCCCACCCTGGGCGCCAGCCCGATCGACAACGCGCTGCTGCTGGCCCGTGCCTTGCCGCGTGGCGCGCGCGTGCACCTGCTCACGCATTCGCGCGGCGGTCTGGTGGGCGAGGTGCTGGCGCGCGTGTGCGCGCGCCCCGATCTCGACGACGCTGCGCTCGCACCGTTCAAGGGCAGCGAGCACCGCAGCCAGTTGCGCGCGCTGCGCGAGCTCGCCAGCGAAGTCAAGGGCCGCGATATCCGCGTCGAACGCATGGTGCGTGTGGCCTGCCCGGCGCGCGGCACGCTGCTCGCATCGAAAAGGCTCGACGCCTACGTGTCGGTGCTCAAGTGGACGCTGGAACTCGCCAGCGTGCCGGTGGCGCCGCGCCTGCTCGACTTCCTGGGCGAAGTTGCGAGCCTGCGCACCGACCCGGCCATGCTCCCCGGCCTGGAGGCCATGACCCCCGAGAGCCCGCTGGTGCGGTGGTTGCACACCCAGGACCGCAGCGGCCCGTTGCCCGGGCAGTTGCGCGTGGTGGCTGGCGACATCGAGGGCGATTCGGTGATGTCCTGGGTGAAGACGCTGCTGGCCGACGCCTTCTACTGGACGGACAACGACCTCGTGGTGCAGACGCGCTCCATGTACGGCGGCACGCCGCGCGCGAGCGGCAGCACGCACCCTGGCGCGAGCTTTGTGCTCGAGCGCGGCGGGCAGGTGACTCACTTCGCCTACTTCAGCCACCCGCGCACCGCCGAGGCGGTGTGCAACGGCCTGCTGCAGGAACAGCCCGCGGGCTTTCGCGCCATCGGTCCGCTTTCGTGGGCCGGGCGCAGCGGCACTGGCGTGCGCGCCGCGCCACGCGCCGGCACGGCGGCCAGTGGCGATCGGCCCGCGCTGATCCTGCTGCCCGGCATTCTGGGCAGCCACCTCGCGGTGGGCGGCGAGCGTGTGTGGCTCAGCCTGCGTCTCGTCGGTGGCCTGGACCGTCTCGCCTGGACCGGGCAGCCAGGTGGGGTCACGCCCGATGGCGCCATCGGGCCGGTGTACGACCGCCTCGCGGATTTCCTGTCCCAGTCGCACGAGGTCATCGAGTTCTCCTTCGACTGGCGCCGCCCCATCGAAGAGGAGGCACGCCGGCTGGCCGAGGTGATGGAGCGCGAACTCGCCGAGCGCGCCGCGAGCGGGCAACCGGTTCGGCTGCTCGCGCACTCCATGGGTGGCGTGCTGGCGCGCACGGCCCAACTCGAGCGCCCCGACGTATGGCAACGCTGGGCCGAGCGCGCCGGCGCGCGGCTGCTCATGCTCGGCACGCCCAACGGCGGCTCGTTCGCGCCCATGCAGGTGCTCTCGGGCGACGACACCTTCGGCAACGCGCTGGCCGCCTTCGGCCTGCCCTTTCAGGACCACAAGGCGCGCGAGCTGATGGCCGGCATGCCCGGTTTTCTGCAGTTGCAGGCCGGCCTGTTCGACGATGCGCTCGGCCTGGGCAGCAGCCAGCGCTGGCGCGAACTCGCCGAGCAGGACATGAAGACGCTGGAGATCGCTGCCACCTGGCACAGCGAAGGGCCGCAACGCAGCATCTACCGCTGGGGCGTGCCCTCGCAGGGCGTGCTTGATCAGGCGCGTGCGCTGCGCGAGCGACTCGACCGCCAGGTGCGCGAGGCGTTGCCAGCGTTTCGCGACAAGCTCGTCATGGTGGTGGGCCAGGCGAAGTTCACACCGGCGCGCTACGACATCAACCCGAACGAGGGCCTGGTCTACCTTGACGTGCCCGATGGCGGGGACGGCCGCGTCACGCTGGAGAGCGCACTGCTGCCCGGTGTGCGCGCGTGGCGACTGGCCTGCAGCCATGGCGACCTGCCTGCCGCGCGCGAGGCCTTCGAGGCCTACCTTGACCTGCTGGAGCGCGGCGAGACCACCCGCCTGGCCCCGGTGCCGGCAGCCGTCGCGCGCGCGGGGGGCCCCGAAGCGGCGTCCGCCAGCGCGCTGGTGCGCCACCGCCCCTCGCGCCGCGCCAGCGCACCGGACACACCGCTCGTGGACATCGGCGAGCTGTTCGTGGACGACGCGCGCGATGACACGCCCACCGCACCGCCTGCCCGCGGCCTGCTGATCAACGTGCACAACGGCAACCTCAAGTTCGTGCGACACCCGCTGCTCGTGGGCCACTACGCGGCCTCCACCCTCACCGGCAGCGAGGCGGTGGTGGACCAGTACATCGGTGGCGCGATGACCGCGTCGCTGGCCGCCGGCTTGTACCCGGAGGCACCGGGCACGCACCAGATCTTCGTCAACCACCGCGAGGATCCAGCCAACCCGCTCGCGCTGCCGCGCCCGCCGCACGTGGTGGTGGCCGGCCTGGGCCCCGAAGGCAAGCTCGACAGCACGCAGCTTGCGCAGACCATCCGCCAGGCCACCATTGCCTGGGCGCTGCGCGTCGCCGAAAGCCCCGGTGAAGACGCCGCGCACTTCCAGCTCGCGGCCACGCTGGTGGGCAGCGGCGGCAGCGGCATCAGCCCCGGGACCTCGGCCCAGGCGATTGCACAAGGCGTGCGCGAGGCCAACGGCAAGCTTGCGCAGGGTGGCTGGCCGCAGGTGAGCCAGTTGCACCTGATCGAGCTCTACCTCGACCGCGCAACCGAGGCCTGGTCGGCACTGCGCCTGCTCACCCTGGCCTCGCCCGAGCACTACGCGCTCTCACCCACGGTTCAGGCCGGCCTGGGGCCGCTGCGCCGCCCGCTGGACAGCGGCTACCGCGGGACCGGCTACGACTACGTGAGCGCCGTCACCGAGAAGGACGAACACGGCGAGCCGCACATCGTCTACACGCTGGACACACAGCGCGCGCGCACCGAGGTGCGGGCGCAGGCGGCGCAGACCACGCTGGTGCGCGAACTCGTCAAACGTGCCTCCAACCACGCCAACCACGACCCGCAGGTCGGCCGCACGCTGTTCCAGTTGTTGGTGCCGGTGGAGATGGAGGCCAGCCTGGGCGGCACCAGCGAGCTGGTGCTCGAGCTCGACGATGGCACCGCCGCCATTCCCTGGGAACTGCTCGACGCGCCGCAGGATGGGCGCAGCGGACCGCGCAAGCCCTGGGCGATCCGCAACAAGCTCCTGCGCCGCCTGCGCACGGTGAGCTTTCGCAGCCAGGTGAGCGACGCCACGCAGGAGGACGATGTGCTGGTGATCGGCGAGCCAGCCTGCGACCCGCTGCGCTACCCGCCGCTGCCCTCGGCGCGTGAGGAAGCCGAGGCCGTGGCCGAGGCACTGCGTGGCCCGCAGGGCCTGGACCCCGCACGCGTGCACACGCTGATCGCCGACGCCGAAGGCCGCGGCGCCGACGCCGCCACCGTGATCAATGGCCTGCTGGCGCGACGCTACCGCGTGGTGCACATCGCGGGCCACGGCGAGCCCGAGTTGCTGCGCGAGGGCAAGCCCCCGCTGCTGCGCGGCGTGGTGCTCAGCGACGACGCCTTTCTCGGGCCGCACGAGGTGCAGGCCATGCGCACCGTGCCCGAGCTGGTGTTCCTCAATTGCTGCCACCTGGCGGCCGACCCGGACAAGCTGCTCAAGCACGGCTATGACCGCGCTGCCTTTGCCGCCGGTGTGGCCAAGCAGCTCATCCGCATCGGCGTGCGCTGCGTGGTGGCCGCTGGCTGGGCGGTGGAAGACGACGCCGCCAACCAATTCGCGGTGGCGTTCTACCGCGCGCTGCTGGGCGGGCAGCGCTTCATGGACGCGGTGCAGGCCGGTCGCGTGGCAGCCTACGAGGCCAGCCCGGGCGGCAACACGTGGGCCGCTTACCAGTGCTACGGCGATCCGGACTGGGTGTGGCAGCGCGCCGAGGTCGACACGCGCCGCGCGCCGCCCACGCCCGCGCAGCTCTACGCCGGCGTGGCTTCGCCGATGGCACTGGCATTGGCGCTGGAGACGCTGGCGGTGCAAAGCGCCACGCAAGGCGCACCGGCGGCCGCGCAGCGCGAGAAGATCCGTCACCTGCAGGCGCGTTTCGAAAGCGAATGGGGCGGCATGGGTGCCGTGGCCGAGGCCTTCGGCGTCGCCTGGACGCAGGCCGGCGACACCGATCGCGCGTTGCACTGGTTCGAGCGCGCCGTGGCCGCCAACGACGGCAGTGCCTCGGTGAAATCGGCCGAGCAGCGCGCCAACCTGCTGGCGCGGCGTGCGTGGGCACGTGTGGAAGCAGCCCCGACGGCGCAGCAGCGCGCTCGCGCCATCGCGGCGGCGCGCCAGGACATTGCCCAGGCGCGCCAGGCGTTGCAAGCCCTGGTGGCAGTGGCACCGACCCTGGAGCGCGAAAGCCTGCTGGGCTCGGCCTGCAAACGGCTTGCGCTGGTGGAGCGCGCCGCTGGCGAGGCGGCGTCCGAGGCCCGTGCGCTGGTCGACATGGCCACGCACTACGGCCGCGCCGAGGCCATCGCCTTGCAGCAGGGCCACGCCGAATCGTTCTATCCCGCTCTCAACCTGCTTGCCGCCGACTGGCTGCGCGGTGAAGCACTGGACACCCATCGCGTGCAGCGCACCCGCGAGAGCCTGCAACGCAAGCGGCTCGATGACCCGGACTTCTGGAGCGTGGCCGGCTTGCCCGAGCTCGCGGTGATCGAGGCCCTGCACTCGGGCACGCTGAGCGCCGCGCTGCCCGACATCGACGCCACACTGGCCGACCTGCACGCGCGCGCCGGCTCTGCGTGGCTGTGGGCCTCGCTGCGCGATCAGCTGGGCTTCATTCTCGGCGGCACGCGCGTGCCCCGCGGCAGCGAGCGCGAAGCGGCCGGGCAGTTGCTCGCGCGTCTGCAGGGTTACGCGACGAGCCGTTGAATGGTCCATCGCCATGAACCGGGTCTTCATCAGCTACCGCAGCGCCGACGGCAAGAAGGACGCCGACCGGCTGTGTGCGGACCTGAGCCGGCTCTACGGCGCAGACCAGATCTTCTTCGACAAGCAGGACCTGCGAGGCGGCATGGCCTGGCGCCATGCCATCGAGCAGGCCCTGGGCACGCGTCCGGTGGTGCTGCTGCTGATCACCCCGGCGCTGCTGGATGAGCAGCATCCCGAGGGTGGGCGCCGCATCGACCGCAATGACGACCCCATCGTTGCCGAGATGCGCGCCGCGCGCGAAAGCGGCGCCATCATCGTGCCGTTGCTCACCGAAGGTACGTTGATGCCGCCCCAGCGCGACTGGCCCGCAGACTTGCGTTTCATCCCGGAAGCGCATGCGCTCAAGCTGCGCACGGACGACTGGACCGACGACGTGGAGCGCATCGTCGAGGACCTCACACGGCACGGCATTGCCCCGCCACACAGCGGGCCAGCCCCGACACCGCTGAAAGCAGCCGCGGTGCCACTGCACCGCGGTGTGCTGCACCGGCTGCAGCGTGCCCTCATGTGGATCGGCGCCTTCGTGGTCGGTCTCATCGTGCTGGCCGTGGCGTTCGACGATGACAGCGACGGTCTCGCAGGGACCTGGCAGTCGATCGACGCGCAAGGCCGCTCCCTGTCGATGCACATCGTCAAACAGGGCGAGACGTTCGTGATCACCAGCGACCCGGCGCCGGTGAATCGCGACCCGGGCTGGCAAGCCTACGCACAACGCCTGCGCGCAGAGGGCATCCGGCTCGACGCGCTGGTCTACACCGCACGCGGCCCCTGGAACCCGCAATTGCTGCAAGGGCCGCTGGAAGTGCGCAGCGCCGCCGGCAGCGAGCCGCTGGACACCGGCAGCCTCACCCTCAGGCCGGGCAGCGACGGCCGCAGCCTGCAGGGCGAGTTGTGGAGCAACGGCGCGCAGTCGGCCGAGGCGCTGCTGCTGCGGCGCTGATCAGGCCGCGACGGCCTCTGCAGCGGGCAGGCGGATCAGGTGGTCGAAGGCGCTGAGCGCGGCGGTGGCGCCGGCGCCGGCCGCGATCACGATCTGCTTGTAGGGCACCGTGGTGCAGTCGCCAGCGGCGAACACGCCTTCCACATTGGTGTGGCCCTTGGCGTCGATCACGATCTCGCCGAAGCGGCTGAGCTCCACCGTGCCCTTGAGCCATTCGGTGTTGGGCACCAGGCCGATCTGCACGAACACGCCTTCGAGCGCGATGTGGTGCTGCTCGCCGCTCACGCGGTCCTTGTAGCTCAGACCATTGACGGTGCCGTTGGCACCGGTGATCTCGGTCGTCTGCGCGTTGGTGTGGATGGTGACGTTGGACAGGCTCTTGAGCTTGCTCACCAGCACCGCATCGGCCTTGAGCGCATCGGCGAACTCGATCAGCGTGACGTGTTCCACGATGCCCGCGAGGTCGATCGCGGCCTCGACACCCGAGTTGCCGCCGCCGATGACGGCGACGCGCTTGCCCTTGAACAGCGGGCCGTCGCAGTGCGGGCAGTAGGCCACGCCCTTGTTGCGGTACTCGGCCTCACCGGGCACGTTCACGTTGCGCCAGCGCGCACCGGCGGACAGGATCACGCTGCGCGCTTGCAGGGAGGCGCCGTTGGCCATCACCACCTGCACCAGGCCGCCGGGCTCGCTGGCAGGCACCAGCTTTTCGGCGCGCTGAAGGTTCATGATGTCCACGCCATAGTGGCGCACCTGCGCTTCGAGTGCGGTGGCGAACTTCGGGCCATCGGTCTCGAGCACGCTGATGTAGTTCTCGATCGCCAGCGTGTCGTTCACCTGGCCACCGAAGCGCTCGGCCGCCACACCCACGCGAATGCCCTTGCGCGCGGCATACACCGCGGCGGCAGCGCCGGCCGGGCCACCGCCGACGATGAGCACGTCGAACGGATCCTTGGCGTCGAGCTTCGCGGCTTCACGGGCGTCCGCATTCACGTCGAGCTTGGCCACGATCTCTTCGAGCGTCATGCGGCCACCGCCGAACTCCTGGCCGTTGAGGAAGACCATGGGCACCGCCATCACCTGGCGGGCCTCGACTTCGGCCTGGAACAGGCCGCCGTCGATGACGGTGACCTTCACCGCCGGATTGCGGATGGCCATGAGGGAGAGCGCCTGCACCACGTCCGGGCAGTTGTGGCAGGACAGGCTCATGTAGACCTCGAAGTCCATCTCGCCCTGCAAGGACCCGATGGCGTCGAGCGTCTCTTGTTCGGCCTTGGGCGGATGGCCACCGGTCCACAGCAGCGCCAGCACCAGCGAGGTGAATTCGTGGCCGAGCGGGATGGCGGCAAACCGCACACCGGTGGTCTCACCGTCGCGGGCGATCACGAACGAGGGCTTGCGCGCATCGCTGCCGCTGTCGTCGAACGACACCTGCTCGGACAGGCCGGCGATGGTGACGAGCAGCTCGCGCAGTTCCTGCGACGACGCGGAGTCGTCGAGCGAAGCGATGAGGCGGATCGGGCGCTGCAGCTTGCCGAGATAAGCCTGCAACTGGGCCTTGAGGGTGTCGTCGAGCATGGGGGACTCCTGATTCTTCAAATTGCAAGGTTTTGGGGAGAACGCTGGGCACGCACGGCGCCCAACGTTCAACGCGAAACCCTCAACGGGTGTTCAACGGATCGGGGCGATCAGATCTTGCCCACGAGGTCCAGCGAAGGCGTCAGCGTCTTGGCGCCTTCGTTCCACTTGGCGGGGCACACCTGGCCGGGGTTCTTGGCCACGAACTGGGCGGCCTTGAGCTTGCGCAGGGTTTCCTTCATGTCGCGCGCGATCGAGTTGTCGTGGATCTCGGCGGTCTTGATCACGCCCTCGGGGTTGATGATGAAGGTGCCGCGCAGGGCCAGGCCTTCTTCCTCGATGTGCACGCCGAAGGCGCGGGTCAGGGTGTGGGTCGGGTCACCGACCAGGGGGAACTTGGCCTTGCCCACGGCCGGCGAGGTCTCGTGCCACACCTTGTGCGAGAAGTGGGTGTCGGTGGTGACGATATAGACCTCGGCGCCCAGCTTCTGGAATTCGGCGTAGTTGTCGGCCGCGTCTTCCACTTCGGTCGGGCAGTTGAAGGTGAAGGCCGCAGGCATGAAGACCAGAACCGACCACTCGCCACGCAGGCTGGCATCGGACACCGGCACGAACTTGCCGTTGTGGTACGCGGTGGTCGAGAAGGTCGGGACCGTGGTGTTGATCAGGGACATGGAGAACTCCTGGTTGAGGTGGATGGGAATGCGATTCCGCTGTGGCGGGATGGACCAATGATAGGCGATGACTATTTATCACCAGAATTGATAGTCAATATCCCGTCGATAGCTTTTTTTGCTGCAACGCCACATCGACGCCCTCTCTGCCTCTGGAAACGCGCTGCCGCGTTGCAGCAATCGACCTCACGGCAACCCTCTAACCGCGCACGCGGGACCAGGCTCATGCCCTCGAAAGACACGCTCGTCTTTCTACTTGAATAGGAATGGTTCGCATTTGTGATAAATTGTCGAGTTCCCAGCCAGCCACCGGCCCGCAAGGCGCTGCAGCCAGCCATGTGTCCTCCCCTAGCTGCAACGCCATGCCTCAACACAACTTCAAGCCACTGCCGCTCGGCGCCGCGCTGCTCGCCGGCTCGCTGACCGCATCCCCCGCCTTCGCCCAATCGCCTGCCGCCACCCCAGCCACCACACTGGGCACGATCGAGGTGCGCGACCAGGCCATCGGCACCGACTCAAAGACCACGCTCAAAGCCACCGAGACCCGTATCGGCAAAGGCACCCAGGCGCTGCGCGACATACCGCAATCGGTCACCGTGATGACCGAGCGTCTGCTGGACGACCGCAACCTCGACGATTTCCGCGAGGTGCTTCGCACGACCGCTGGCGTCACGTTCCAGGCCGGTGAAACCGGTGAAGAAGACATCCGCCTGCGCGGCTTCTCGCTGGGCCAGGCCGGCGACATCTTTGTCGACGGTCTGCGCGATGCGCCGCTGATCGAGCGCGACACCTTCAACCTCGATCGCGTCGAGATCCTGAAGGGCTCGGCCTCCATGTTGTTCGGCAAGGGCTCCACCGGCGGTGTGGTCAACCAGGTGAGCAAGCAGCCGTTCCTGATGGACCAGCACGAGATCAACACCACCGTGGGCACCGGCAAAGAGCTGCGCCTGACGGGCGACTTCAACCTCAAAACCGGCGAGGACGCCGCGTTGCGTATCAATGCCATGGCGCAGAACGCCGACAACAAGGGCGCGAAGGACAACAAGCGCGGCATCGCACCAACCTACCGCTGGGGCATCGGCCTGAAAGACGAGTTCTCGGTCGGCCTGTACCACCTGGAGACCGATGGCAACCCGGGCTACAACCACCCCTGGTTCCAGCAACCGCTGGGCAACGGTTTCAATCGCATCATCGAGACGCTGCCGGCCGACAACTTCTACGGTCTGGCCAGCGACTACAACCGCACGACCACGACAGCGGCCACCTTCAGCCACACCCACCGATTCGACCGCGACAGCGAACTTCGCACCACCGTGCGCCACGGCGAGTACGAGCGCGAGCTGTGGACCAGCGTGGTCCGCTTCGCGGGCGGCACCACCATCGACAACCTGAGCCCGAACACGGTGATCACCCGCACGCCCAAGGGGCGCGTGGGCTACAGCACGCTGACGCAGGTGCAGAGCGACTACAGCACGGCCTTCGACGCGCTGGGCATGAGGCACCAGTTGCTGGCGGGCGTGGACCTGAGCGACGAGAACGCCAGGCGCAACCAGAACTTCGCCGGCCCCGCCTCGGGCCTGACCACCACCGTGGGCACCCCCAACGACGGCGCCTGGCGTGCTGACACGCGCGGCGAACCACCGCTGACCCGCTTCGACGCGCGCAACGTCGGCCTGTATGCGCAGGACACGATGGCGCTGACCGATGCGCTCAAGCTCGTGGCCGGCCTGCGCTTTGACCGCTTCACCGCCAGCTACCGCGACCCGGCCGGCAACCAGTTCGAGATCAGCGAGAACCTCTGGAGCCCGCGCCTGGGGCTGCTGTTCCAGCCCAGCGCCACGGCGTCGTACTACGCGTCCTTTGGCACCTCGTACAACACCTCGGGCGACACCTACCAGTACGCCCTCGGCAACTTCGCGCCAGGCGGCAACAACGCGAAGAACGCCAACACGCCACCGGAGAAGAGCCGCAACCTCGAAATCGGTGCCAAGTGGGATCTGTTCGACAACCGGGCGCTGTTCGGTGTCGCGGTGTTTCACTCCGAGAAGTACAACGAGCGCAACACCGATCCCGACACCGCCGCCACGCAGCAACTGCTCTCGGGCAAGCGCTTTGCGCGCGGCATGGAGTTCAATCTGGCCGGGCGCATCACGCCGGCCTGGGAGATCTTCTACAACCACACCTGGATCCCGAGTGCGCGCATCACGCGCAGCAACCAGGTGCCGGCAGCCAGCGGTGGCGGCGCACAGGTTGAAGGCGATCGGCCCGGCCTGACGCCCAAGCACAGCGCCAGTCTGTGGACGGCCTACCGCATTTCGCCGGCGTGGCGCGTGGGCGCCGGCCTGAACTTCCGCAGCGAGCAGTCGCCCGAGGGTGCGCGCAACGTGCTGGCGGACAGCTTCGTCACGCTGGACGCGATGGCCGAGTACGTCATCAACGACCGCCACACGCTCAAGCTGAATGTCACCAACCTCACCGACGAGCTCTACGCCGACGGGCTCTACCGTGGCTTCTACCAACCCGGCGCCGCCCGCAAGGTGCAAGTCACGCTGACCACGCTGTTCTGATCCGCCATGCTGCTGCGCCTCACCTCCCTGCTGACCCCCGACGAAATCGATCGCGCACGCGCCCTGCTGGGCGACGATGCGCCCTGGATCGACGGCGCGGCCACCGCGGGCGAGCAGGCGCAGCAAGACAAGCACAACCAGCAGATCGCGAGCGACAGCGAGCACAGCCGGCGGCTGCGGCCGCTGGTGCTGGGCGCGTTGCAGCGCGAGCCGATGTTCCTGTCGGCCACGCTGCCGCGGCGCATCTTCCCGCCGCGCTTCAACCGCTACCGCGCGCCGGGCGAACACTATGGCGCGCACATCGACAACGCCATCCTGCGCGATGGCTCGCAATGGCTGCGCGCCGACCTCTCCTGCACCGTGTTCCTGAGCGATCAGGCCAGCTACGACGGCGGTGAGCTGGTGGTGCACGACCGCCTGGGCGCGCAGCGCTTCAAGCTTGACGCCGGCGACGCCCTGCTCTACCCGGCGGGCCTGCTGCACGAGGTGACGCCCGTCACGCGCGGAACGCGGCTGGCCGCGTTCTTCTGGATCGAAAGCCTGGTGGCGCCCGAGGCACAACGCCGCATCCTGTTCGACCTGGACATGGCGCTGGTCGCGCTGCGCGCGCGCCATGGCGAGAACGACGAGACACGGGCACTCACCGGCGTGTATCACAACCTCCTGCGGCAATGGTCCACGACGTGACCGGGAAAGCGCGCTGGCAGGCCTGGCTCGAAGGCGGCGCGGCCGATGAGATCACGTTGCGCGAAAACGAAGCGGCGTGGCAGCGGCTGCGCCTGCGCCCGCGCGTGTTGCGCGGGCTGGATGGCAGCCACCTGCGCTGCCCCTTGGGCGCCCGCACGCTGCCCCACCCCATCTTCGTGGCGCCCATGGCGCACCAGGCCGCCCTGCACCCGCAGGCAGAGGCCGGGTGTGCCGTCGCGGCCGCCGCACTGGGCGCGGGCTTCGTGTTGAGTTGCCAGTCGAACACGCCGATGGAGGACATCGCGCGCCTGTACCTGGCCGATGCCGGACGCGGCGCGCTGTGGTGTCAGCTGCACTGGCTGCACGCGCGCGAAGTCTGTCTGGCCTACCTGCAGCGTGCGGCAGACGCCGGCTTCGAGGCCGCCGTCCTCACGCTGGACGCGCCGGTGCAGGGCTTTCGCGACCGCGAGCGCGCCAGCGGCTTCACGCTGGCTGCGGGCACCGGCAACGCCAACCTGCCAGAGCGGCCCGAGCACACGCTGGCCGAGCTGCTGGCCGCCGCCCCCACCTGGCGCGAACTCGCCTGGCTGATCCAACGCAGCCCGCTGCCGTTGTGGCTGAAGGGCGTGCTGCATCCGCAAGACGCGGTGCTCGCGGCCGAGCATGGCGCAGGCGGCCTGATCGTATCGAACCACGGCGCGCGCCAGCTCGACACCGTGCTGGCCACGGCCGACGCACTGCCCGATGTGGCCGCCGCCAATGGCGGGCGCCTGCCGCTGCTGGTGGACGGCGGCCTGCGCCGCGGCACCGACGTGCTCAAGGCGCTGGCGCTGGGCGCACAGGCCGTGCTGGTGGGCCGGCCCGTGGCGCGTGCCCTGGCCGCCGACGGGGCCCGCGGGGTGGCGGGTGCGCTGCGGCAGTTGCTCGACGAGCTCACGATCGCCATGGCGATGTGCGGCCTTCGGGAGCCGGCACAGGCCGCCGATGCGGCCAGGGCCGGTGATTTTTTCGCCCGGCTTCCTGTAAATGCGATTAATTCTCGTTTATCATGAGACCACATCCACCGATGTCCACCGCCATGATCACGCTGCTGACCCTGGGCCTGAGCGCCGTGCTGGTGTTGCTCGCCACCCGCTGGGTGCTGAAACCTTGAACCCACCCTTTCCTGCATGCCCTTCGCCCCGGCCGATAACATGACCGCTTTGCGCGCCGATGTGGCCCTTGCCCCGATGACCAACAAGCTGCTGCGACGCCGCCTGAGCGTGGTGGGTGCCGTCATTGGCCTGCACGTGCTGGCCGTGTGGGCGTTGCAGGCGGGCCTGCTTCGCCGCGCGGTGGAGTTGGTGATTCCGGTGCAGGTGTTGGCCGAGATCATCGAACCCGCCCAGCCGTTGGTGCAGCCCGAACCGCCACCACCCGTTGCACAGCCGCAGCCGCCCAAGCCGCAACCCCGGCTGAGGACCGCACCGCGCCCGGAGCCGGTGCCGCAGCCGGTGAAGCCGATCGAACCATCGCCGGTGGCGCCCGAGGCGGCCCCGCCCGAACCGGTGGCGCCGCCCCAGCCCCAACCGCCCGCACCGGCACCGATCACGGCAGCACCACCCGCGCCAGCGCCCGTGGCACCGCCCCCACCGCCGGTGGTGCAACTGCCCTCGAGCAGTGCCGCCTACCTCAACAACCCGCGCCCGCCCTACCCACCGTTGTCGCGACGCCTGGGCGAGCAAGGCAAGGTGGTCGTGCGCGTGTTCATCGAAACCGACGGCACCGCCAGCCGCGCCGAGGTGCAGCAATCCAGCGGTTTCGAGCGTCTGGACCGCACGGCCGTCGAGACGGTGCTGCGCTGGCGCTACGTGCCGGGCAAGCGCGCCGGTGTGGCCGAGGCGATGTGGTTCAACATCCCGATCAATTTCGTTCTTGAATAAACCCCGCTTCCCGGAGTCAGAGAAAACATGGATTCGTCATTCGCCACCTCGGGCCTTGCCCACCTCTGGTCCCAGGGCGACTGGGTCACACGCATCGTCGCGCTGGTGCTGCTGGCCATGTCGCTGGCCACCTGGGTCATCATCGTGTGGAAGTCGCTCGACTTGCGTGCGCAGCGCGCCCAGGCACGCGGCGTGGAAGGCTTCTGGCACAGCAATGATTTCGCCGAGGCGCTGGACAAGCTCGGCAGCCCGGAGGGCAACCCGTTTCGCGCCGCCGCGCTCGAAGGTCGCGAGGCCGCACGCCACATCACCCACCAGGACAACCTGGGCAACAACACGCCACCGCGGCAGCTGCACGACAGCCTGGACGTGAGCGACTGGATCGAGCGCTCGCTGCGCAAGAGCGTGGACGACTTCACCGCGCGCGCCCAGGGCGGCCTGTCGGTGCTGGCCTCGGTGGCCTCCACGGCCCCCTTCGTGGGCCTGTTCGGCACCGTCTGGGGCATCTACCACGCGCTGCTGGGCATCGGTGCCTCGGGCCAGGTCAGCATCGACCAGGTGGCCGGCCCGATCGGCGAGGCGCTCATCATGACCGCCCTCGGCCTGCTGGTGGCCATCCCTGCGGTGCTGGGCTACAACGCGCTGGTGCGCGGCAACAAGGCGGTACTGCACCAGCTCAACCGCTTCGCGCACGACCTGCACGCCTACTTCGTCACCGGTGCGCGCGTGAGCGCCGGCGGCGAGGGCAAGGTGCTGCCCCTGAAGCGCGGCTGAACCGGAGCACGACACAGATGGCCATCGGCACCCAGGACAACAGCGACGAGGTGATGAGCGAGATCAACATGATCCCGTTCATCGACGTGATGCTGGTGCTGCTCATCATCTTCATCATCACCGTGCCCGTGATCCAGCACGCGGTGAATGTGGAGCTGCCGCAGGCGAGCAACCAGAAGGTGCTCGACAAGCCCGAGAACATCCGCCTGGCGGTGGATGCCGAGGGCCAGTACTTCTGGAACGACCAGCGTGTGGTCGACGAGGAGTTGGCAGGGCTGCTGGGCGCGGCCGCCGCGCAGCAACCGCAGCCCGAGCTGCACATCCGCGGCGACAAGGCCGTGCGCTACGAGCGCGTGGCGCAGGTCATGGCCGCGGCGCAGCGCGCCGGGCTGCAGAAGATCGGCTTCATCACCGAGCCGGCACCCTGAGCGCAGGGCGCCGGCTCGGTCTCGATCGTGGGGCGACCCGGGGACGTTCTCCTCCCCGAGCGTCGTTTTTTGGCCAGCCAGGGTGGCATAAGCCGCCGTTAGCCAGGCCGTTTTTTCCGGGGCCTCCCGGATGCTTCCCGGTGTTTACCGCTTACAGGCCGATCGCCGCGATGCCGGCGCGCGCGATCTGGGCGTCCTCGCTGGACTTGACGCCACTCACACCCACCGCCCCCAGGCACTGGCCGTCCTTGAGGATGGGCACGCCGCCCTCGAGCATGCCCTGCAGGACGGGCGCGCTCAGGAACGACGTGCGGCCCTGGTTGATCACGTCTTCGTAGACCTTGCTCTCGCGGCGGCCGAGGGCGGCCGTGTGCGCCTTGGCCGGGGCAATGTGGGCCGAGACCGGCGGCGCGCCGTCCAGGCGCTGCAGCCACAGCAGGTGGCCGCCGGCATCGGCGATGGCGATGGTGACCGCCCACTGGTGGGCCAGGGCCTCACGTTCGGCGGCCTCGGCAATTTTCTTGACGTCGGCAGCCTCGAGCTGGTGCGTGGATTTCATGAACTTTTCCTGTGATGCGTACACAAAAGTCGGCGAAACCCGACGATAACGCGTGATTGGTGTCGTGGCAGTCACAAGTGTCGACACCACAGCGCACCAGGCGTCGTCGCAGGGTCTTTGGACGCGCAAGGATCCGTGCCTACAATGCCCGCGTCATTTCTGACCAAGGAGATTCCAACGATGTCCGACCACGTTCAAACCAGCGGCCGCTTCGGCGCCGCCGTGTCCACCACCGCTGTGCAGCGCAACCGCGTGCTGCGCAGCACCTACTGGCTGCTGGCCCTCTCCATGGTGCCCACCGTGCTGGGTGCCTGGCTGGGCGTGGCCACCGGCATCACCGCCGGGCTGGGCGGCGGCCTGGGGCTCATTGTTTTCCTGGGTGGCGCATTCGGCTTCATGTTCGCGATCGAGAAGACCAAGAACTCGGCAGCTGGTGTCCCGATCCTGCTGGCGTTCACCTTCTTCATGGGCCTGATGCTCTCGCGCCTGGTTGCCATGGTGCTCGGCTTCTCCAACGGCGCCAGCCTCATCATGATGGCCTTCGGGGGTACCGCTGCCATCTTCTTCGGCATGGCCTCGCTGTCCACCATCATCCAGCGCGACCTGTCGAACATGGGCAAGTTCTTGTTCATCGGCGCCATCATGGTGCTGCTGGCCGGCATCGCCAACGTGTTCATCCAGTCCAGCGCGCTGATGATCACGCTCTCGGTGCTCTGCGTCGGCATCTTCTCGGCCTTCATCCTGTACGACCTCAAGCGCGTGCAGGACGGCCACGAAACCAACTACATCAGCGCCACCCTGGGCGTCTACCTCAGCCTGTACAACGTGTTCCAGAGCCTGCTGATGCTGCTGGGCATCTTCGGCGGCGAGCGCGAGTGAGTCATTTCACTTCATGAGAAAGGGGCCTGCGGGCCCCTTTTTTGTGCGCCATCGGCGCCTTTTTAAGGGCCGGGGCGTCAAGTTCACCGCGTGGCGGCCGAAAAGACACGCAAACCCGAGTCCACCATGCGCCGCACTTCCTTGCTCTTGCTCACCACCGCCAGCGCCTTGCTTGCCGGCTGCGATGCGCTGGGCATCGAATCCGCCACCGCCATCAACGCGCGCAAGGAGGCCGAGGGCCGCGCCATCGGCAGCGCCTGCCGGCACGCGGTGCGCAGCATCGAGTCGTGCTTCGAGACCAACCCGCGCGCGGGCAAGGCGGCGGTGTTCGCCGGCTGGCGCGAGATGGACCAGTACATGCGCGACAACAACGTCGTCGGCATGCCAACCGAAGGTGCGCCCGAGCCGAACGACAAGGCAGCGGGCGAGAGGTCGTAGGTCTGCACCTCGCAGAGCTGGCGGACGCTGGGCACCCTGCTCCGCGAATGTCCCCCGGGCGGCTGTGCCGCCCTCCTCCTTTATTTCGCTACGCAGGGCGCCCAGCGTCCGCCAGCTCGAACACGGCCATGCTCTCCACATGGGCGGTGTGGGGGAACATGTTCACCGCGCCCGCCGCCACGCAGCGATAGCCGGCCTGGTGCACCAGCAAACCCGCGTCGCGCGCCAGCGTCGCGGGGTTGCAGCTCACGTACACGATGCGCTGCGGCGGCAACCAGCCACCACGCAGATCCGGTTGCTGGTGCAGGTCCGCCAGCGCCTTGGCGAGCGCGAAGGCGCCTTCGCGCGGCGGGTCCACCAGCCACTTCTGTGCCGTGCCGTCGGTCACCAGTTGCCCGGGCGTCATCTCGAACAGATTGCGCGCGGCGAACTGCGTGGGGGCCAGCGGGCGTGAGCGCCCTGCGCTGTTGCGCTCGAGGTTCTCGCGCGAACGCGCCACCAGGGCCTCGCTGCCCTCGATGCCCAGCACCTCCCCCGCGGTGGTGGCGATGGGCAGCGTGAAGTTGCCCAGGCCGCAGAACCAGTCGATCACGCGTTCGTGCGGTCGGGCGTCGAGCAGGCGCAACGCGCGCGTTACCAGCACGCGGTTGATGGCCGGATTCACCTGCGTGAAGTCGGTGGGCTTGAAGGGCATGGTGATGCCGAATTCGGGCAGGCCGTAAGACAGCGTCGGTGCGTCAGCGCTCACGGGCTCATCGAGCAGGTGCACCGTGTCCGGCCCTTTGGGCTGCAACCACCACTGCACACCGTGTTGCTGACCGAAGGCGCGCAGCCGCGCCAGATCGTCCTCGCTCAACGGCTCCAGGTGGCGCAACACCAGCGCGATCACCTCATCGCCCGCCGCCAGTTCGATCTGCGGACAGGTCTCGCGCGCATCCATGCCGAAGATCAGCTCGCGCAGCGGCATCAGCATGGCGCTCACCCGCGGGTGCAGCACCGGGCACACGGCCATGTCGGCCACGTAGCGGCTCTTGCGCTCATGAAAGCCGATCAGCACCACGCCCTTCTTGTGCACATGCCGCACCGACAGGCGCGCGCGGTAGCGGTAACCCCAGGTGGGGCCTTCGATGGGGCGCAGCAGCGTTTCGGCCTTGACCTTGCCCAGGTGCCAGAGGTTGTCCTCCAGCACGCGCTGCTTGATGGCGACCTGCGCGGCCGGGTGCAGGTGCTGCATCTTGCAGCCGCCACAGGCGCCCGCGTGCAGGCCGAAATGCGGACAGCCCGGGCGCACGCGTTGAGACGATTCGCGGTGGATGGCCGTGACGGTGCCGGCCTCCCAGTTGTTCTTCTTGCGGTGCACCGACACGCTCACCTGCTCGAAGGGCAGCGCGCCGTCGATGAAGATCACCTTGCCGTCGGCGCGGTGGGCGATGCCCTGGGCTTCGATATCGAGGGATTCGACGGCGAGTGAGCCGTCGGGGAAGGCGGTCTTGTTCTGGGCTTCAGCGGACATGGCGTGATTGTCTCAGGCCGCCGGGGCACGGCCGGCTCACGCCCAGGCCGCGAGGTATTCCTGCCAGTGCGCCTCGCTCGGTGCGAGATTGCCCAGCGTTTCCTTCACGAACCCGATCTCGCGCTCGTACTCGGCCGACGTGAATCCACCCCGCATCTGCTGGAAGCGGCAGTACAGCAGGTAGGTGTTCATCACATCCGTCTCGCAGTAGCGGCGGATCTCTTCCGTCTCGCCCGCAAGGTACTGCGCATACACCTGCGAACCATCCATGCCAAGCTTGCCCGGAAAGCCGCAGAGCTTGGCCATGGCATCCAGTGGCGCGTTGTTCTTCGGGCTGTACATGGCCAGCAGGTCCATCAGGTCCAGGTGGCGCATGTGGTAGCGGCCGATGTAGTTGTTCCACTTGAACTCGCGGTCGTCTTCGCCCATGTCCCAGTACTTGTTGGCTTCGACACCGTGGCGCAGACCACGGTAGTGCAGCACGGGCAGATCGAAGCCGCCGCCGTTCCAGCTCACGAGCTGAGGCACGTGCTTTTCGATCGCGTGGAAGAAACTCTGGATGACCTTGCCCTCGCTCTGGCCGTCACGGTCGACGAACGAGTGCACCCGCAAGCCTTCGGCGTTGCGGAACACGCAGCTGACGACGAGCACGCGCTGCAGGTGCAGCGGCATGAAGTCGCTCTGCCCTTTTTCCTTGCGCTCGGCGAGCCAGGCGGCGTAGACCTGTGCGTCGCTGTCTTCGGGAGTGGCGTTGCGCAGGGACCGCAGGCCCTGCACGTCGGGGATCGACTCGATGTCGAAGACGAGGACCGGCCAGGACATGCGAGGCCTGGCTCAGCGCTTGGGCAGAAAGGACAGCGGATCGACCGGTTTGCCGAGGCGGCGCACCTCGAAATGCAGTTTCACGCGGTCGGCGTCGCTGCTGCCCATCTCGGCGATGCGCTGACCCTGACGCACGGCCTGGTCTTCACGCACCAGCAGCGCCTGGTTGTGGGCGTACGCCGTGAGGTACGTGTTGTTGTGCTTGAGGATGATGAGGTTGCCATAGCCGCGCAGGCCGGCCCCCGCATAGACGACACGGCCATCGGCCGCTGCCAGCACCGGGTCGCCCACCTTGCCGGCGATGCTCACGCCCTTGTTCGTGTTTTCATCGAAGCTGGCGACGATGGGGCCGTTGGCCGGCCACACGAACTGCAGCTCGTCACCGGCAGGCACGGCAGCAGGTGCGGGTGCCGGTGCGGGTGCCGGCGCGGGCGCCGCCGCCGGGCTGGTTTCGCTCAAGGGGCGCGCATTCACGCCGCTGCTGGCGATGGGTGTTGTCGATGGCCCGGTGGGCGCCGCGGCGGGTGCGGCCGCCACAGCCGCTGCAGGCGGCACGACACGCAGCAACTGCCCGACCTCGATCGCGTTCGGATTGGGCAGGTTGTTCCAGGCCGCAACATCGCGCCAGTCCTGGCCGGCATTGAGGGCGATGCGGTACAGCGTGTCGCCGGGCTGGACCGTCACGTAACCGACACGGGGTTGGCTCTCGCCGGGCGCAGGCGCCGCGGCCATGGGGCGCGACGTGCCGCGGTCGTCCACCGGCGCTGGCCGGGCGACCCGCTGCGATGCACAACCGGCACTGACCAGCGCAGCGGCCAGCAGCGACCAGGCGAGCACGCGGCCCGGCATCCGTCCCTGCGCCCGGGTGTGGCCCGGGTCGCACATGGTTTCTGGGTTCATGAAGACTCCACCGTTGTCTAGCGGGCCCCCAACGGGCCCTATCGGAAACACGCTCAACGCCGGCAAGGCGGGACCGTCATGCGAGCCCCGATTTTAGAGGCACGAAATGAACCGCCTCGAGCTCGGTGCGCACGATACCGCGCGCGGTCTTGTCGATCACCACCAGGTGCTGCCCTCCGGCGGCCGTGACGGCCGGCGCCACCAGACGCCCGCCCACGGCGAGTTGATCGATCCAGGCGGCGGGCAGGTCGTTCCCGCCGGCGGCCGCGATGATGGCCGCGTACGGCGCACCCTGGGCAAAACCAGCCATGCCGTCACCCAGGATCAGGTGCAGGTTGGGCACGCGCAGCGCGCGCAGGTTGTCGCGGGCCTTGTCGTGCAGCGCGCGGATGCGCTCGATGCTGTAGACCTCGCGCGCCACGCGGCTGAGCACCGCGGCCTGGTAGCCGCAGCCGGTGCCGATCTCGAGCACGCGACCGAGTGGTTGTGCACTGCTTTGGCACAACAACTCCACCATGCGCGCCACCACACCGGGTTTGCTGATGGTCTGGCCCTGACCGATCGGCAAGCTGGTGTCTTCGTAGGCCTGGTTGACCAATGCCGAGTCGACAAAGCGGTGACGTTCCACCGCCAGCATGGCCGCCACCACCGCGGGGTGCGAGATGCCTTGCGCCTGCAGCTTGCGCACCATGGCTGCGCGCACGGCCGACGATTCCATGCCCACCCCGGTGGGCACCGCAGGCGCAGGCGCGGCGCCCACCGGCCTGGGCGCGCGGGCAGGCGCCGGTGCGGGTGTGCCCGCCGGCAAACGCGCCGGGAAGGCGGGGCGCTGTCTGGGAGCGGGTTGCTTCAAGCATCACCCCCCGACAACGCGGCCGCGGTGGGCGCCCAGTACGGCAGCCGGTCGTGGTCGGTGAGGTCGACCTGCAGCGGCGTGATGGTGGCGTAGCCCTGCTGGGCGGCATGGAAATCGGTGCCGTCCACGTCGTCGCGCGCAGGTCCGGCGCTGCCGATCCAGTACATGGTGTCGCCACGCGGGTTGACCTGCGTGATCACCGGCTCGGCCGCGTGGCGGCGGCCCAGGCGGGTGACCTTGAAGCCGCGGATACCGTCCAGCGGCAGGCAGGGAATGTTGACGTTGAGCAGCCAGGGCTCGCCGCGGCGCTGCGCCTCGGGCACCGAAGGCAGCAACCGTTGCACCAGTTCGGCGGCTTTGGCGGCGGCGGCGTCCAGGTGCTTCCAGCCTTTCTCGGTCTGCGAGAACGCAATGGCAGGAATGCCAAACAGGTAGCCCTCCATGGCAGCACCCACGGTGCCCGAGTAAATGGTGTCGTCGCCCATGTTGGCGCCGTTGTTGATGCCGGAGACCACGAGGTCGGGCCGGTAGCCCAGCAAGCCGGTGAGCGCGATGTGCACACAATCGGCGGGCGTGCCGTTGACGTAGCGAAAACCATCGGACGCCTGGTGCACGTACAGCGGCGAATGCAGCGTGAGTGCATTGCTCTTGGCGCTGTTGTTGTGCTCGGGCGCCACCACCTCGACCTCCACCCCTGGCAAGGCTTTGAGCACCGCGTGCAGGGCGACGATGCCCGGGGCCTGGAAACCATCGTCGTTCGAGATCAATATCTTCATGCGCGGGATTCTATTGAGCCCGCATCAAGGTCGCGCCCGGTCCCGGGCGGCTCAAGCGGCGAACAAGGTCTTGTAGCGCTCGCGCAGCAGGTTTTTCTGCACCTTGCCCATGGTGTTGCGCGGCAACTCGTCCACCACGAAGCAACGCTTGGGGATCTTGAAGTTCGCCAGCCGCGCCTTGAGCGCGCCGATCAGCACATCCGGATCGGGCGCATCCCCGGGGCGCGGGATCACCACCGCCACGCCCACCTCGCCGAAGTCGGGGTGCGGCACACCCACCACCGCGCTCTCGGCCACACCGGGCATTTCGTTGAGCGCGCCCTCGATTTCCGCCGGGTAGACGTTGTAACCGCCGGAGATGATCAAGTCCTTGCTGCGACCGACGATGGTGACGTAGCCGCGCTCGTCGATGCGGCCGACGTCACCGGTCTTGAAATAACCGTCGGTGGTGAATTCCTCGGCCGTCTTCTCGGGCATGCGCCAGTAGCCGCTGAACACGTTCGGCCCGCGCACCTGGATGCCACCGATCTCGCCGGTTTCCACCGGCCGGCCGGCTTCATCCACCACCCGCAGGGTGACACCAGGCAACGGAAAACCCACCGTGCCACCGCGCCGCTCGGTCTGGCCGGCGTGGCGCGCATCGGGCGCGTAGGGGTTGGAGGTGAGCATGATGGTCTCGCTCATGCCGTAGCGCTCGAGGATGGTGTGGCCGGTGCGCTCGCGCCATTCGTTGAAGGTCTCGATGAGCAGCGGTGCCGAGCCCGAGACGAACAGGCGCATGTGCGCGGCCTGCTCGCGCGTGAGCGACGGTTCGGCCAGCATGCGGGTGTACAGCGTGGGCACGCCCATGAAAACAGTGGCACGCGGGAACAGGCCGATGGTGGCCCGCGGATCGAACTTGTTGAGCCACAGCATGGGGCTGCCATTGATGAGCGCGCCGTGGATGGCCACAAACAATCCGTGCACGTGGAAGATGGGCAGCGCGTGGATGAGCACGTCGTCGGGGCGCCAGCCCCAATACGACTGCAGGGTGCGTGCGTTGCTCACGGTGTTGCCGTGCGAGAGCATCGCGCCCTTGCTGCGCCCCGTGGTACCGCTGGTGTAGATGATCACGGCCAGATCGTCGGCCTGGCTGTGTGCCACCGTGTGCGTGTCGCGGTGGTGCGAAGCGCGGTCTAGCAGCGTGCCGCTGCGGTCTTCGCCGAGCGTGAAGACATGGCGCGTGCCGGCCTTGAACGCGATCTTGCTGACCCAGCCGAAGTTGGCCGGGCTGCACACCACCACCGCGGGCTCGGCGTTCCCCACGAAGTACTCGATCTCGCCCGCCTGGTAGGCGGTGTTGAGCGGCAGGAAGACATGGCCCGAGCGCAGAACCGCGAGGTACAGGATCAAGGCCTCGACCGACTTCTCCACCTGCACCGCGATGCGCGAGCCTTTGGGCAGTTGCAGGCTGTCCAGCAGGTTGGCAATCATGGCGCTGGCGCGGTCGAGGTCACGCCAGCTGTAGCGCAGGCCGGCACCCGCGCCACCCACGGTTTCCACCGCGGTGCTGTCCAGGTCGGCGGGGAAGGCCGCGCGCAGCGCGGCGTACAGGTTGTCGTTGTGGTTGTGGTTCTGGCTCATGGCAGGGAATCAGAAAACGGGAGGTCGTTTGTTGAGGAAGGCATCGATGCCTTCCCGGTGTTCGGGGTGGTCGGCGTAGGCATAGGCCTGGGCCAGCAGTTCGTCAGGGCGCGCACCCTGCACCAGCGCACGCAAGGTGCGTTTGTTCAGGCGCGCGGCCAACGGGGAGAGTTCGGTGACACGCCAGGCGCGGGTGGCGGCCTCATCGGCCACGGTGTCATCGGGCACCACAGCGTGCAGGAAGCCGCGTGCCTTGAGGGTGGGCGCATCGATCACGGCGGCCTGCAGGAGCATCTCGCGCGCGGTCGCCAGGCCGGCCTCGCGCGCCACCAGTTCGGCCTCGCGCGGTGCCATGGGAAAGCCCAGCCGCGCGATGGGCGCCCCAAAGCGCGCAGAGACACCTGCCACGCGCAGGTCGCAGCAACTGGCGATTTCCACGCCCGCGCCCATGCAGTGGCCCGCGATCTGGGCGATCAGCGGCAGGTCGCAGTTCAAGAGCGCCTGCAAGCCACCCCAGACCTCGCGTTCGTGGAAGTCACGCAGCGCGGCTTCATCGAAGCGGAAGTCGGGGTACTCGCTGATGTCGCCACCGGCACAGAAGTGGTTGCCCTCGCCCGCCACCACCACGGCGCGCAGCGCCGGGCGGTCGGCCAGCGAGGCCACGGCCAGCGCGAGCTCGCGCCACATGGGGCGCGACATCGCGTTGAGCTTGCCCGGGTGGGCGATGGTGAGCCGCGCGATGGCCCCGTCGATGCGCAGATCGATGCGGCCGCTCACTGGACTGCCCTCCATGCTGCGCACTGCGGGGCTGATCGCCTTGGCAACGGCCCGGCGCCGCTCATGAGCGCGCTCCGGCGGGTCTCATTCGAGCTTCGCTCCCGAGGCCTTGACCACCTGTGCCCACTTGCGCACCTCGGCGCTCACGAACTGGCCGAAGGCAGGACCGGTGATGTCGGGAAACTCGGCGCCCTGGGCTGCCCACACCGCCTTGGCCTCATCGGTGGTGCATGCCTTGCGGATCTCCTCGATCGCACGGGCCTGCGCGTCCGCTGGCGTGCCCTTGGGCGCCCACACGCCGTACCAGGTCGTCACGTTGTAGTCGGGCAGTCCCAGTTCGGCAGCGCTGGGCACATCGGGGAAGGCCGGGTTGCGCTTGGTGCCGGACACCATCATCGGCTTGATGCGACCGCCCTTGATGTGACCGGCAGAGGAGCCCAGGCCGTCGAACATCATGTCCACGTTGCCTGCGATCAGGTCGGCAAGTGCCGGGCCGGCACCGCGGTAGGGAATGTGGGTGATGAAGGTCTTGGTCTGCTGTTTGAACAGCTCGCCCGCCAGGTGGTGCGAGGTGCCGCTGCCGGCCGAGCCATAGTTGAGCTTGCCCGGGTTGGCCTTCACATACGCAAGGAAGGCCTTGAAGTCGGGCGCGGTCACGTTCTTCGGGTTGACCACCACCACCTGCGGGACACTGGCGACCAAGATCAGGGGGATCAGGTCGGTCTCGAGGTTGTAGTCCAGCCGCGGGTACATGCTGGGCGCGATGGAGTGGTGCACAGCCCCCATGAACAGCGTGTAGCCATCGGGGTTGGCCTTGGCCGCGGCGCTGGCGCCCACGGTGCCGCCCGCACCACCGCGGTTGTCGATCACCAGGGCCTTGCCCGCCAGGCGCGTGAACGAAGCCGCCATGGGCCGCGCGAATGCGTCTGTGCCGCCGCCGGCCGGAAAGGGCACGATCATCGTGACGGGCCGAGCGGGCCAGGTCGACTGCGCGCGCACGCCGACGGGGCCGAGCACGGCGCAGGCCGTGGCCGCGCGCAGCAGCGCACGGCGGTTGATTCGCTGATCCATGGTGTCTCCTGTGGTTGAAATGGTTGTCCTCAGACCCGCTGACGGTAGAGGGCTTCGATCGTCCCGCCTATCGGGATTTTTCCGGCCGCGAGCATCGCACGGTGTTTGTCCAGGCGTCGCAGGTCGTAAAGGTAGTTGACCATGAGGCCAAAAGACTGCTTCTGGCCTTTGGGCGAGGGGTCTGCGCCCCAATGGATGTGTTCCACCCGCGCGCCGTTACCCAGGTGAAAGCGTGCCACCGCGTCCAGCGGCTTACCGTCGACCATTTCGTGGCCCAGGTAGCGCGCGGCCCAGCCCAGCAGGGCCGCGCGCTCGGGGGCCTTGGCGTCGAGCTCGGTGTGGCGCTCCCACACCTTGAGCAGTTCGGGCGGTGCGTGCTTGCCGAGCCAGGCCCGCAACCCGGGAATGGGCGAGAGCGTGGCGAAGGTGCGCAGGCGCGGGAATTCGGCCTTGAGGGTTTCGACGACTCGCTTGATCAGTGCGTCGCCAAAGCTCACGCCCTTGAGACCTGCCTGCGTGTTGCTGATGGAATAGAAGATGGCGGTGGTGGCACGCGCGAGGTCCACCGGGGCGGCGGATTCGTCAAGCAGCGGCGTGATGCTGCTGGCGATTTCGTTGACCAGCGCCACTTCCACGAAGATCAAGGGCTCGCCCGGCAGGCTGGGGTGAAAGAAGCCGTAGCAGCGCCGGTCGCTGTCCAGGCGGTTCTTCATGTCGTTCCAGCCGCGCACGTCGTGCACCGCCTCGTAGCGGATCAGCTTTTCGATCAACGAGGCCGGAGAGTCCCAGCTGATCCGGCGCAGCTCGAGGAAGCCTACGTCGAACCAGGTGGAGAACATGTACTCCATCTCGACGTCGAGTGCCTGCAGCCGCGCATCGTTGCGCAAGGCAGCTTGCAGCTCGGCGCGCAAATCCACCAGGAAGCGTATGCCTTGCGGGTGCGCGCTGAAGCGCTGCAGCAGGCGCCGCCGCGGTGACACCGTGGCCCGGCGATAGCGCACCTCGGCCGCGGCTTCATCGGGCGTGCCCACCGCGGCGAGGTAGTCGGCCTGGGCCTTCTGTACCTTGCCCGGGTCGGCCATGAAGCGCTCGCTCATGAGCAACCACAGATCGCGCCGCTGCTCGGGCGCAGCCCCCGAGTACCATTCGATCAATGGCTGCGCACGCTTGCCGCCCTCGACCTCGCTCACCAGCGGGTCCACGATGGCCTTGAGTTCTTCCATGCGTTGGCGCAACTGGCGCGGCGCCAGCGCCTCGTCACCCTGCCGCAGTCGCGCGCGCAGGCGCTCCTCGGTGGAACGCGGGGTTGCGGCCTTCGGACGCAGGCGCGAGACGACACGCTCGGACAGCCATTGGGCGGTGTTCATGACGCCAGCCTCGACTTCTGCTGGCGCGCCAGATCGCGCAGGGCCACGCGCTGGCGCGTGAGGTGGGTACGCATGGCCGCTTCGGCGCCCTCGGCGTCGCGCGCCTTGAGCGCTGCGAACACCGCCATGTGTTCGGACAGACTTTGCTCCAGCCGGCCCGGCGCGTGCAGTTGCTGCAAGCGCGCAAGCTTGACGATCTTGCGCAGATCGCCAATCACCTGGGCCAGCCAGCGGTTGTCGGCCAGCATGATGATGGCCTCGTGGATGGCGAAGTTGACCGCGTAGTAGTCGTTGATGCGCTTGCCGCGCGCGGCCTTGTTGAGCTTGTCGTGCAACTGCTCCAGCGCCGCCAGATCGGCGTCGCTGGCGTGGATGGCGGCCTCGAAGGCGCAGCGGCCTTCCAGCAGCGCGATGACCGGAAAGATCTCGTCAAGGTCACGCTCGGTGATCTGCGACACGAAGCACCCGCGGCGCGGCTCGTGGCGCAACAAGCCCTCGGCCGTGAGTACCTTGAGCGCTTCGCGCAAAGGCGTCCGCGAGATGCCCATCTCGGCGCACAGGGCCGGCTCGTCCAGAAAACTGCCCGGCGCCAGATCTCCCGCAAAGATGCGCTCGCGCAAGCGCGAGGCCACTTCGTCGTGCAGGGAGTTGAGCACCAGCCGCATTCGTAATCACCTGTAATTACGTGTCATTCTGGGTGACTGAGGAACATCCTGTCACCGGGAAAACCCTGTTTGGCCGCAACCTCCAGCCAATTGGCCGACGGCCAATGTTGAACGCTTGTCCCGGAACCCGGCGACCCCACACGCCACGAAACGATCACTGACCACATTCGGTGATCGCCGCACCCGACCCGCACCGGACCGACGGCGCGCAGGCACTTACCTGGAGTTCAACGTGAACACACTCGCACAGCTTCAGGAAAGCATGGCACGGCTTGGCGAGTTGCTGGACGGGGTCGAGGAAATCATTGAAGAGGCCGATGGCGACGAATGGACCATCGAGTTCACCAACGGCGACATGCTGGAGATCGAGTTCGACGAAGCGCGCCAGCGCATCGCGTTTTCCATGGTGCTCGGCACCCCGCCATCCGAGCACCGCGCCCACACCTGCGAAATGCTGCTCACCTTCAACCTCCTGTGGCAGGAAAACCTGCCCGTGCGCATGGCCGTGAGCGCTCCGGGTGAAGAGGTGGTTCTGGTCGCCGAGTTCGAGACGGTAGCCGTGCAAGCGCAAGACCTGAACCGCTGTGTCGCCGACTTCGCGGCCATTGCCGACCAATGGCGCGACCACGTGCTCAGCGGCTTTCAGCTAGACGAAGCAGCCCCTTCCCTTCTGATGGAACACATTGGCGCATTCCGCGCTTGAGCCTTCCGGACCCTGACCAACATCGCACGGAGAACACATCATGCGCAAAACCAGCAATCTGCCCAACGGTTTTCAAGGCACCGGTACACCCGTCACCCGCGCCAACACCGCCCCCACAGGGCGCTCCACCAACAATGCCCGCACATCCCCTTCGGATCCAAGAAACCTGAAAAACACATGGATCCCCGAGGACGCGAGCAGAAACGAACTCCCAACTCCGGCGCCAACCAGGACCAAGCGGGTACTGAAAAAGAGCAACGACTCTGGCCTTGGCGATCCGGCGAAAGTCAACAAGGTACCCGCTGGAAGGACCCGCGTGTCCGTTCGCCAACGGCGGCTGAATGCCGGTGAAAAATTGCCCTCCCCATCCAGGACGACCTCGCGCGCGCAGAAGAGCCAGCTGCTGGTCAAGTCCGATCCGGTTGAGCTGCCAGCGCATCCGGGGAGTGAAGATGAGCCTTTGTTCAGCCCACTGTCGGCAGACAGGGCACTGCGCAAAGAGCGCGAGAAGGCGAAGTTCGACGAACCCAAGGTGCTCATCGAAGAGATTCCCGACAAGAAGCGAGCCAAAGCAAAACTGAGTCGTCTGCCCAGCACCAAGGAGTTTCTCCGGTCGTTCAAGAAGAAGGCAGAAGACAAGCCTGACCGCGAGAAGGAGACGCGCCCTGGAGGAGCGCGGCCCAAGGTGTCCCTTTTTTCGAGGAACAAGACCCGGTCAAACAAAGTCAAGCCGCAGGCCGTTGCCTCCATCGAGATCGCTCCACCGGCGAAGTCCACCACGCCAGCTCGACTCGCAGGGCCGTTTCGTCCAGCGCACCCGGAGCAGATCGATTGCAAGGTCAACAGCATGTTCGCGTTGACGATCTACAGCGATCCCGCTTACGCGGGCGTGGGTCCTGCGCTGTCGCATTTTCTCGAGAAGAATCATGTCGGCGAGGTGGCGCACTTCCAGAGGGATCTCGCGAAGTACTCGCCCACGAAACCACCGACACAAATGGAAGCGACCGCACTGTTCGGCAAGTACATTGAGCCTGGATCCATCGAACAACTCAACCTGCTCGGCCCCGTGGTGCAGAGCATCGAAGCTCTGCTGCTGACAGAGCCCTTTGACGCCGCAGCGTTCTATGACGCGCTGACCATGCCCCGCGGAGCAAGGGGAGGCGAAGCGTTGCAAAGCAATCTTTTCGAGAGCAGCCGAGAGCACCTGCTGGACTTTCCGGCCTATTACGCAACGCTGACGATCGCGCCGCCAGGCTTTGGGCAGTCCGACATCGATCAGTGCATGCACTGGATGCAGGAGATCTATTCCGACGCGCGCTATGCGCATTTGCGGGAGCCGCTGAGCGCGCACATGAAAGACCCCAGAGTGGGCGCTCCAGAGGTCATCGACTTCCTGCAAGCAATCGCCGGGTTCTCGGCGCAAAACCTGCCCTCGCCAGAACAGGCTCGCCGCCTCTACGACCAATTCATTTCGCCGAAACTAACGGGCACAAGCATGCTGTTCTTCGATGGCGACGGCGGGCTCAACCTCACCCACAAATTGAAGGAGGCGGCGAGAGCTGCTATCGAAGAGAACAACATGGAGGCCTTCTGGGCCATCGTGATCGGACAGCCGGGTCAACCCTCTGACGACGACGCAGACGCCATATTGCCGCAGCTGTCGGCGGGCATACGCACTCACTACGCCAGCTTCCTCGAGAAGCTGGAAAGCACTCAGTAGTGTCGAGTGGCGCTGGATGCCAACAGCGCCAACCGTTCAACCGCCCCTGGGATACAGCACCATCTGCGTACACCGAAACAACGCCAGCGTTCGCCCGCTCTCGCGGTGCGTGACGCTGGCGTCCCACACCTGCGTGGTCTTGCCCAGGTGGACCGCCTTGGCCACACATTCCAGCGTGCCCTCGATCGCAGTACCCAGGTGGTTCGACTTGAGCTCGATGGTGGTGAATCCGTTCGCCCCCGGCGGCAGGCTGGCCAGGCAGCCGGCGCCAGCGGAGGTGTCGGCCAGCGTGACCACGCTGCCGGCGTGTAGAAAGCCGTTGGGCGCCATCAGCGCTTCGCGCACCGCCAGCTCCGAGCGAACCTCACCCACCGCGATGTGCGTGATGACGATGCCCAGGTGGCCGGGCAGCTTGCCGACGCTGCGCTGGTTGAAGCTGTCAGGGGTGAGCATGGGAAGGTCTCCGGTTTGAACCATCAGGGCGTCAGGCGCGCCGCCCGCTCCACCACCACAGGCCGATACCGCCCACGATCATGGGCAGGCACAGCCATTGGCCCATGCTCAATCCCAGACTCAACAGGCCCAGGTGCGCATCGGGCTCGCGGAAGAACTCGGCGATGAAGCGGAACACGCCGTAACCCAGCAGGAACATGCCTGATACCTGGCCCGTCTTGCGCGGCTGGCGGGCGTAGAGCCACAGCAGCACGAACAGCAGCAGGCCTTCGAGCAGGAACTGGTAAACCTGCGATGGGTGGCGCGGTGCGTCGCCCGCGCCGCGAAACACCATGCCCCAGGGCAACGACGGGTCGGCCACGCGACCCCAGAGCTCGCCGTTGATGAAGTTGCCCAGGCGCCCGGCTGCCAGGCCGGTGGGCACGCAGGGTGCGACGAAATCCATCACCTGCATGAAGGGGCGGCCACGGCTGCGCGCGTACCAGAGCTGCGCAACCATCACGCCGATCAGGCCACCGTGAAAGCTCATGCCCCCTTGCCAGACGTAGAACACCTCCAGCGGGTGCTGCAGGTAGTAGGCCGGTTGGTAGAACAAGCAATAGCCGAGCCGCCCGCCCGCCACCACACCCACGACGCCCAGGAACAGGATGTCCTCCACGTCGCGCGGCAGCCAAGGGCGCGGCTGGGTGATGCTGGCGTAGGGCTGGTGGCGCAGGCGCAGGCGGCCGAGCCAGAAGAACAGCGCGAAGGCGGCAAGGTAGGTCAGGCCGTACCAGTGGATGGCAAGTGGCCCGATCTGCAGGGCCACGGGGTCGATCTGGGGGTGCTGCAACATGGGGAGTCATTGTGCACGGCCGGCCTCGATGAAGCGCTGCAGCGCCGGGTTGGCGTCGCCCTCGCGCCAGACCAGGCTGGTTTCACACAGCGGCGCGCCCTGCCCCGCCGTCGCCGCCAGGGGGCGGTACACCACGCCCGGCCGCTGGAACTGCCGAACGCTGTGCAGCACCCAGGCCAGGCCCAGGCCAGCCGACACCAGGTTCACGATGGTCTGCATCTGCACGGCCTCCTGCGCCACCACGGGCTCACGCCCGGCACTGCGGTAGAGCTGCAGCACGGCGTCGAACACCTCGGGCAGGATGCGGCGCGGAAACAGCACCAGGGGTTCGTCGGCAATGGTGCGCAACGGCAGCCGCGTGCGCGCCGCCAGCGGGTGCTGCTCGGGCAGTGCCAGCACCAGGGGCTCGCTGCTGAGTGCGCGCCGCGCCAGGCCCGCGGGTGCGCTGCCGGGCGCATGCAGCAGGAAACCGGCGTCCACCTCACCACGCTGCAGCAGCTCACGCTGCACGTCGCTGGTGGCCTCGATCAGCTCCAGCGCCACGCGCGGCCAGCGCTGGCGGAAGTTGCGCACCCACCCGGGCAGCAGGCCGTAGCCCACGGTGGAGACAAAGGCCACACGCAGGTAGCCGCTCTCACCCTGGGCCGCCGAGCGCGCCAGCGCGGGCAGGGCCTGGGCGCGGCGCAGCAATTCGCGCACCTCGGGCAGCAGGGCGGTGCCGGCCGCGCTGAGCGCCACCTGGCGGCGGTTGCGGTCGAACAGGCGCACACCCAACGCCCCCTCCAGCGAGGCCATCGCCTGGGTCAGGGCCGGTTGGGTCATGTGCAGTCGCGCCGCGGCGCGGCCGAAGTGAAGCTCCTCGGCCAGCACCGCGAACTGGCGCCACTGCCGCCATTCGCTGCGCTGCAGATTCGGTCTCTCGCTCATAAGCCCAGCATATCAGTGGCACACACCGATCGGATTGGATCGCAATGACGCGCTGGCGCATACTGCCGGCCTTCAAGCCCCTCCCCACGAACCCGAGAGAGACACCATGGCCGACAGCTCCAAGCGCGTGATCCCGCTGCGCAGCGACAACATCACCCAGGGCAAATCGCGCGCCCCCAACCGCTCCATGTATTACGGCATGGGCTACCAGGAAACCGATTTCGGCAAGCCCATGGTGGGCGTGGCCAACGGCCACAGCACCATCACCCCGTGCAACAGCGGCCTGCAGAAACTGGCCGATGCCGCGGTGCAGGGCATCATCGAAGCTGGCGGCAATCCGCAGATCTTCGGCACGCCCACCATCAGCGACGGCATGGCCATGGGCACCGAGGGCATGAAGTACTCGCTGGTGAGCCGCGAGGTCATCGCCGACTGCATCGAGACCTGTGTGCAGGGCCAGTGGATGGACGGCGTGGTCGTGGTCGGCGGCTGCGACAAGAACATGCCCGGCGGCCTGATGGGCATGCTGCGCGCCAACGTGCCGGCCATCTACGTCTACGGCGGCACCATCTTGCCCGGCAAGTGGAAGGGGCAGGACCTGAACATCGTCAGCGTGTTCGAGGCCGTGGGCCAGAACGCCGCCGGCAAGATCAGTGACCAGGAACTCAAGGACATCGAGCAGCACGCCATTCCCGGCACCGGCTCGTGCGGGGGCATGTACACGGCCAACACCATGTCGTCTGCCTTCGAGGCGCTGGGCATCTCGCTGCCCTACTCGTCCACCATGGCCAACCCGCACGACGAGAAGCAGAACTCGGCCAAGGAATCGGCCAAGGTGCTGCTGGAGGCCATCAAGAAGGACATCAAGCCGCGCGACATCGTCACGAAGAAGGCGATCGAGAACGCGGTGGCGGTGATCATGGCCACCGGCGGCTCCACCAACGCGGTGCTGCACTTCCTGGCCATTGCCCACTGCGCGGGCGTGGAATGGAGCATCGACGACTTCGAGCGCGTGCGCCAGCGCACCCCCGTGCTGTGCGACCTCAAGCCCAGTGGCAAGTACCTCGCGGTCGACCTGCACCAGGCGGGTGGCATCCCGCAGGTCATGAAGATCCTGCTCAACGCGGGCCTGCTGCACGGGGATTGCCTCACCATCACCGGCCAGACCATCGCCGAGGTGCTCAAGGATGTGCCCGATGAGCCGCGCGCCGACCAGGACGTGATCCGCCCGATCAGCAAGCCGATGTACGAGCAGGGCCACCTGGCCATCCTGAAGGGCAACCTCTCGCCCGAGGGCGCGGTGGCCAAGATCACCGGCCTGAAGAACCCGGTGATCACCGGCCCGGCACGGGTGTTCGACGACGAGCAGTCGGCGCTGCAGGCCATCCTGGACGGCAAGATCAAGGCGGGCGACGTGATGGTGCTGCGCTACCTGGGCCCCAAGGGCGGCCCGGGCATGCCGGAGATGCTGGCCCCCACCGGCGCGCTGATCGGTGCCGGCCTGGGCGAAAGCGTGGGTCTGATCACCGACGGCCGCTTCAGTGGCGGCACCTGGGGCATGGTGGTTGGCCACGTGGCGCCGGAGGCGGCGGCGGGCGGCAACATCGCCCTGGTGCACGAGGGCGATTCGATCACCATCGACGCTCACCAGCTCAAGCTGGAACTGAATGTGGCCGAGGCCGAGCTGGCCACGCGCCGCGCCGCCTGGAAGGCGCCGGCGCCGCGCTACACGCGCGGCGTGCAGGCCAAGTTCGCGTTCAACGCGTCCAGCGCCAGCAAGGGCGCCGTGCTCGACAACTTCTGACCTACTGCCGGGCCAGTGCCGCTCAGCGGCGCTTGCCCGGCTTCAAGCCGAGGTTCTCGCGCTGCTTGTCGATGCGGTCCTTTTTCTTCTGGTCCATCCGCTCCATGGCCTTGCGTTTGGTGTAACCGGTGGTGTCCGCCCAGGCCCACCAGGCCACGGCCAGCGCGAACGGCGCGAGCACCACCCACCAGGACCAGGCGGTCACGGGGTCGACCTCCAGGTACTTCATCAGCAGCAGCACGATCCCCAGGCCCAGCAAATACATCACAGCCTCCGGTAAAGCCCCGGTAAATCCCGGCAAAGAAAGTCCGATCAAGGCGGGGTGACAAGGACCGATCGCTAGAATCGGCTCGTCTGCCCCTCGACATTCCAAAGGACAAAACCCATGAAACGTGCGCTCCTGATTATGGCCGTCATGACCACCCTGGCGGCCCCCGCCATGGCTGACGAAGCGCTGGCCAAGGCCAAGAACTGCATGGCCTGCCACGCGGTCGACAAGAAACTCGTGGGCCCCTCCTACAAGGACGTGGCCAAGAAATACGCTGGCGACGCCAAGGCCGTCGACATGCTGGCCACGAAGATCATGAAGGGTGGCTCCGGCGTGTGGGGCGCGATTCCCATGCCCGCCAACCCGCAGGTCAACGAAGCCGACGCCAAGAAGCTCGCGTCTTGGGTGCTGGGCCAGAAATAAGCACCGACCCGGTCACGAAAAAACCCGCTGGATCCCA